>Ga0208435_100004_pt1 | contig 259563 bp, 235 predicted proteins | sample 24_taG_FD_184097 | JGI IMG/M metagenome (GOLD analysis project Ga0208435, IMG submission 184097) | Marine viral communities from Cariaco Basin, Caribbean Sea - 24_WHOI_OMZ (SPAdes) (version 2) | ecosystem: Environmental > Aquatic > Marine > Oceanic | place: Caribbean Sea: Cariaco Basin...
TATTCGGTTTATAAAAGTTACTTCTTTCACAAACCTTCGTTTTTAAAGATCGCTATCTCTTTAGAACTTTACGTCGTTCCTCTGAAATTGGACGGGAATTATAGACAAATTCCTCCCCTTTGTCAAGAGCTTTTTCTTATTTTTCGCTTAAATTTTGCATTTTGCATGATTTTTATTATTTTTACAAGTTTTTTATTGTTTTCTACTATGTTTTTTAATTTTTCATCGATTATTTTTAAAGTTGCTGTACTAAAAAGTTTTTATTTACAATTAAAATATTGTGTTAATGAATATATGCTGTTTTATTTTCAATTAAAATACTAAAATCATTGTTGTTTTTATCAATAAATTCCAAAATACAACTCTCTTTTATTTCATATTTTTCTTGTTCATCTATATTACTGGTTAACTTTGAATAAACTTTTCCTTCAAAAGAAAAGGATATTTGTCCTAATGAATCAGTTTTATTACAAGAGATATTTACATTTTTAATATTATAGTTTTTTGTAAGAAGTGTATATTTACTATTATCACTATTTTCTTTACAACTATTTGAACTATATATAAATTTATTTGTTAATGGATCTTTTAATGATTCAGATTGATTAGGATGACCTTTTCTATTTTCATCACTATAAATCACATAATATAATCCACCTACTTCTTGTTTACATCTAAAAAATTTAATTGTCCAATTCTCTTTTTGCCAGTTTTCTTCTTTTGTATATTTTGAATCTGTTAAGGATTTATATCTTAAGTGCTTAATTTGCAGTGTTAAATTTTCTTTTAGTTCATTGAGTTTATTAATTTTTGTATTAGGTACAAATGCCATATAAAGAATTGATAGAATTAAAATTACTAATATTAGTTCTAATAAGGTAAAAGATTTTTTCATATTTTATAAATATTTATTTTTACTAAATCTTTACCATAGTATTTTATTATAAATGAGTCATATAAGTTTTTAAATCTATGTTTACTTATATAATAGTTTTCACCTTTTTCAATTCCATAGTATTTTAGCCTTAATAATAAAGCTTTGTCATCACTATTCACTTTATATATATTTCTCTTTTTAAGTTCATCTGCAATTTCTTTTGCAAAATGGTGCTTATATGCAAAATGTTTCTTCTCATTTGGTAATACCAAATATAGAGGTTTATTTATAATTGTTAAACTAACATTTAAAAAAAGCATTATTATTGTTAGTATCATAGCAATATTATGTTTCTTCCTAAACTCTTTTAACCTAACTCTATATGAATGATAAAAACTTTTTAACATAAAAGGAATTGAAATAATTACATATGGTGCAAAATCTTCTATATATATTCTTTGTCTGAAAGAAAATAGTAAAGATAATAGAAGTGCTGTAGTTGATATATACCAAGAAAGTGTTTTTTCACCTTTTATACCAGCTCTATATAATGTATATATAAAATAGATAAATACTAGTGGGGAGAAAATAGTAGAATAAATTGCAAATGTATCTAAAAAATATCCCTTTGGTTTTCCATCTGTATCAAAACCATAAATATACATTGACAAAGCAAATAAACATAAAGAAAAAAATAGAATCTTTTTATCTTCTTTATTTAATGAAAAAAAGAAAATGGCTAAAAATAAGATTGCAAAAGAGTTATCAATTAATACATATAATAAAAGTAGTATATATGAATGTTTTTCATAGTTTTTATAATAATATACATACAATAAAGTAAAAAAAGTAACTATAATTGCACTATTTACTAATAGTGATGCACTTAAAACTCCAGGTAAAACCATAAAAATTAAGATAGAAACGAACCTATCTTTTTCATTTTTAAAATAATTGTCCGTAATTTTATACATTAATAAAACAGATAATATATAGAAGATTATAAATGGTAATCTAAGTGCAATATCATTTTGACCAAAGATATAAATAGATATTTTAGTTATATATGTAAGAACTGAAGTATTTTCAAACACATTAAGTGCCTCTTTATAAGAGATACTTAATGTATTTGATACAAAGATTAATACAACTACTAAGGTAGCTAATATAGAATAGAATAAGTAGTTGTATCTCTCTTTTGTCATCATAATTTTAAGAAATTATCAATCATCTCATATCCATATTCACTCATAATAGATTCTGGATGAAATTGTACTCCATAAATTTGTTTGTCTTTTATCTCTAATGACATAATTTCATCATCATCTAAACTAACTGATGTTGGAACTATACATTCTGGTAGATTCTCTTTTTTTACAGTTAAAGAGTGATATCTTGTTTCAGTAAACTCTTCTGGAAGCCCTTTAAAAATAATCGTATTATTTGTAACTTTTACTTTAGAAGTTTTCCCGTGCATCATGTTTTTTGCTTTAATTACCTCAGCACCAAACACTTGTGCAATACTTTGATGTCCTAAACAGATACCAAAGATTGGTTTTTTATCAGCAAAATGTTCAATTACATCTAAACAAACCCCTGCTTCATTTGGTGTTGCTGGACCTGGTGATAATATGATTTTTTCAGGATTTAATTTTTCAATTTCATCTACTGTTAATTCATCATTTCTAATAACTTTTAAATCAGCACCTAATTCTAAACAATACTGAACAATGTTATAAGTAAATGAATCATAATTATCAATCATTAAAATCATTTATTAAGTTCCTCTTGGTACTTAGCCATATCCATTCTGATTTTATCCATTTCTTGAGGTGGTACATCATCATCAACAAACCATCTTACTTCATCAATATGTCCACCATAGTCTTCACCAAGTTTTTCGATTTTTTTTGCGTAATCTTCTACATCATCGCAAACTTCTACTCTTCCATCGACTAAATCTTTAAGTTCAATATAAACTTCACCAACTCTATTACATTTTATTCTTGATTCAAAAATAACGCTCATGGTAGTTCCTTCAAATAAAAAATATATTATATCACTAAAAAAATATTTTTAGATTAAAGGATAAAAAATAATTACTATGATAATCATTCTTATTATTAAGATTAGTTAAAGTTTAGCGGCATTATAATTTCGATAACAATTATCACTACATTAACAAAGGAACAATATGTTAAAAAAACTAGCTCTATCTACAATAATACTTGTAAGCTCTTTATATGCGAACAATGAAATTAATGTTTATTCTCATAGGCACTATGACACTGATAAAAAACTTTTCAAAATGTTTGAAAATAAAACTGGTATAAAAGTAAACGTTGTAAAAGCAAAAGCCAAGGCTTTAATTAAAAGAATGGAAACAGAAGGTAAAAAATCACCTGCTGATGTTTTAATCACTACTGATGCTGCTGGGCTATATTTAGCAAAAAGTAAAAATTTACTTCAAGCAATTGACTCAAACTATTTAACTTCAAATATCCCTGAAAACTTAAGAGATAAAGATAATAAATGGTTTGGTCTTACTAAAAGAGCTAGAGTTATTACATATAGAATTGGCTCAGGTGTGGAAGATAAAGTGAAAACTTATGAAGATTTAGCTGATCCTAAATTTAAAGGTCAAATTATGGTTAGATCTTCAAATAATGTTTATAACCAATCTCTACTTGCAGCTGTTATTGCACATCATGGAGAAGAGTATGCTTTAAAATGGGCTAATGGTATTGTTGCAAATATGGCTAAGTCACCAAAAGGAAATGATAGATATCAAGTAAAAGCAATTGCTAATGATATTGGTTCTATTGCCATTGTTAATACATATTATATTGGTAAAATGATTGATAATAAAGATGCATCACAAAGAGAATCAGTTAAAAAAGTTAAAATTTTCTTCCCTACTTTTGAAAATGGAGGAACTCATATTAACGTTTCTGGAGCTGGAGTAGCTAAGTATGCACCAAATAAAGAAAATGCAATTAAATTTATCGAGTTTATGGCATCTGCTCAAGCACAAGAACTATTTGCTAAAGGTAACTATGAATATCCAGTACTTAAAGGAGTTAAAACTTCAGAAGTAGTTTCATCATGGGGACAATTTAATGATGATAATATTTCAATTAACACTTTAGGACAGAATAATAAAGCTGCAGTTAAAATTTTTGATAAAGCTAGATGGAAGTAATATTAATTGATAGCAAATTTTTCTAAATTAAAAATAAGTAGTGTTTTTTTAACACTGCTTATATCTGCACCTGCATTAATCATTTTTTTATATTTATTCGTTGGAACTGGTGAAAATTGGGAACATTTAAAAGAGACATTACTATTTGAATATATTTTTAATTCATTATATATTATGTTTGGAGTTGCCATATTAACTGCCATTATTGGTTTTACTACAGCATATATAACATCATTATATACATTTACTGGTTCAAGGTTTTTTCATTATGCATTAATACTACCTTTTGCTATACCTACATATATAATGGCATTCATCTATGGTGGGATGTTTGACATAACTGGTTCTGTAACTACTTTTATATTAGATGTATTGGATAAAAAACTTGATGAAGTAATTTTCTTTGATATTATGTCAATAGAAGGTGCTATTATCATTATGTCATTGGTGCTTTACCCTTATGTTTATTTAATCTGTAAAACTTATCTTTCTTTTGAATCATCATCTATTATCGATGCGTCTAAAACTTTTAATTTAACAAACTGGGAAATTTTAAGAAAAGTAATACTACCTATTTCAAGACCTGCTATTGTTGCAGGAGTTACTTTAGCAGTAATGGAAGCTGTTGCTGACTTTGGAGTTATGGATTATTTTGGAGTAAGTACATTCGTAACTGGTATTTTTAGAGCATGGTTTGGAATGGGTTCAGTAGAAGATGCTGCAAAACTTGCAAGTATTTTAATGACATTTGTTTTTTTAATTATAATGCTTGAAAGACTACAAAGAAGAAACAAAGTATATAAAAGTTCAGGAAAAGATTTTAAACCCATTGATAAAATTAAATTAACTGGATTTAAAAATATATTAGCTGTTTTTGCTTGTTTTATTCCTTTTTTCTTTGGGTTTTTACTTCCATTTATTCAATTGTGTTTTTGGTTTGCTATTTCTTATGAAGAGATTATTGATGAAGATTTTATGACATTAATTTATCAAACCTTATTGCTTGCAACTGCAGCTGCTTTTATAATTACTACTTTAGCATTATTATTTGTTTATAATGTAAGAGTAAATCAAGATAAAAGTTCTTCAATATTAACACAAATTACAAAACTAGGATATTCAATACCAGGAGCAGTAGTAGCTGTTGGGATTTTATCTTTCTTTGCAATTTTAGATAAATATATATTTGATGTTTTTTCATCAACATATATAATTTCTGGAACAATACTTGCAATTTTATTTGGTTATATTGTTAGGTTCTTAGCAATTGCTATTAATAACTTTGAATCAGGCTTTGCAAGAATACCAACAACATATGATGATGCCGCTAAAACTTTTGGAATTGCTCAAAACAAAACATTCTTAAAAATATTTATACCACTACTTAAAAATTCGGCTTTTGCTGCATTTATAGTAATTTTTATTGAAGTAATCAAAGAATTACCTTTAACTATGATTTTAAGACCTTTTAACTATGACACATTAGCAGTTAGGGCATTAGAATTAACTCAACAAGCACAAATTATTGAATCATCTGTTCCATCTATGTTTATTATAGTAATTGGAATAATTTCTGTAATTTTATTAGCAAAAAATATGAATAAGGCATAATAATATGGTAAGCGTAAATAATTTTTCTATCTCGTTTAATGAAACAAAAATTTTGGAAGATATTAGTTTTGATGTTCAATCAGGTGAAATTGTAACTTTATTAGGGCAAAGTGGCTGTGGTAAAACTACAATATTAAGATCAATTGCTGGACTTCAAAGGGAACATGATGGAGATATTTGTATTGGAGATGTATGTGTTTCGTCAAAAGAAGTATTTAAAAAAAATAGAGAAATTGGATATATTTTCCAAGATTATGCTTTATTTCCCCATTTAAACGTAGAAGATAATATTGCTTTTGCTTTAGATAAATTATCAAAGAAGCAAAAAAGAAAAAGAGTAGATGAACTTTTAGAACAGTTTGATATAGAAGATCATAGACAAAAACAGATACATCAATTATCTGGAGGACAACAACAAAGAGTTGCAATTGCTAGAGCAATGGCAAATAATCCTAAGATTCTACTATTGGATGAGCCTTTTGCAAATTTAGATTCTCAACTTAGATATAAAACAAAAATCTGGTTAAAAGATCTTATTAAAAAGCAAAACCTTAGTGCAGTATTAGTAACTCATGATAAAAAAGAGGCTTTAACTATTTCTGATAAGATTGGAATTATTCATAATAAAAAACTACTACAATTTTCAACTACAAAAGAAATTTATAAAAATCCTATAAACTATTATACAGCAAATTTTTTATCTGAGATTAACGTACTTCCAAAAGAAGTTTGTGAAAAACTTAACATTACACTTGAAGAATCACAAGTTGCAATTGTATCTATTAATGACTGTAGTATTACAAGTGAAGACAATTCACTTGAAGTTGAAATAATTGATAGTTCATTTTGTGGAGACTATTATGAGATTGTTGCAAAATTAAAAGAGTATCCAAACAAACAAAATCTTATAATTCATCAGAAAAAACCTTTATTCCTAGAAAAAGATTGTGATTTGTTCTTAAATATAACTAAAGAAGATATAAAAATAATTTTAAAATAACTTTAAAATTTTAAATTGATAATTTAATTTATTTATGTATAATATGAGAATGTTTGGAAAAAATATTCTCATATTATTATTTTTATTATTTACAGTTTCATTCGCTAATACTAAAGATAAGATTACATTACAACTAGATTGGTTACATCAATTTCAATTTGCAGGATACTATATTGCAAAAGAAAAAGGTTACTATAAAGAGAATAACTTAGATGTTACAATTAATGAATTTGATTACAATGTAAACTTATTAGATAATGTTTTAAAAAACAAAAATTCATATAGTGTTGGAAAGTCGTCATTAATTATTGATAGACTACAGGGCAAAAAAGTTGTTTTATTAGCAGCAATTTATCAAAACTCTCCAATGGTTTTATTAAGCCTAAAAAAATCTAATATAAAAACAATAAATGATTTAAAATCAAAAAAAATCATGTTAACTCCAGATGCAAGATCAGCTGCTAGCATTAACTCTATGATTAAATCACAAGGTGTTAAATTAAGTGAGATAGACTTTATTCCTCACTCTTTCAAATTAGATGATTTAATAAATGCTAATACTGATGCTATGGGATGTTATTTATCCAATGAACCATATATATTAAAACAAAAAGGCATTGAGTTTAATACTTTTAATCCAAAAGACTATGGTTTTGATTTTTATGGAGGTATACTATTTACTTCTCAAGAAGAGCTAGAAAAACATCCTATTAGAGTTAAGAATTTCTATGAAGCTACAATTAGAGGTTGGAAATATGCTTTTGATAATATAGAAGAGACAGCACAATTAATTTATGATAAATACAATACTCAAAATAAAACTTTGGATTCTTTAATATTTGAAGGAAAAGTTTTAAAAGATTTAGCAAAAGTAGAAAAAGGTTTATTAGGAAATATTGATGAAAAGAAAATTCAAGAGCTGAAAAGACTTTATTTAGTTTTAGGTTTTAGTAAAAACTACGATTTTAAAATTGAAGAGTTTATTTTTAATAAAGACAAAATTCTATTTAGTGATCATGAAAAAGAGTTTATTAAATCAAATGATATTACTTTAGTTACAAAAGCAAATAAAGTTCCTTATTCATATAAAACTACTAATGATATATTAGGAATGGAAATTGATATATGGAGTATATTAGAAAATAGACTAGGTACAAAATTTAATATAATTGAATCACCTGAAAATATAAATATATTAAGTTCTATTAATACAAATAGTACTCATTTGGAATTTAATTATAATAAAGAAAATATTGATAATACAAAATATATATTAACTCAACCAATTATGAACATATCTTTAGCTATTGCAACAACTAGTGATAAAAATCTTATTACTGATTTATCTATATTTAAAAACAAAAAGATTGTAATTCTGAGAAATAAAAATCTATTAAAAAAATTAAAAGAAAAATATCCTAATTTAGAGTTTATTGAAGTTACAACTATCAATGAAGCATTTAGACTATTAAGAGAAAAAAAAGTATTTGGTTTTATTGAAGATATACTATCTTTATCACATCATATAAATAATGATGATTTAAATAATATCAAAGTAACAGGTACATTACCTTTTGATTTAGAACTAAGACTTAAAGCAAATAAAGGTAATGAAGTTATTATAAATGTATTAAATAAAATCATCTCTCAAATCACACAAGAAGAAAAAAACTCAATTACTCATAAGTACCAACTTGTTTTATATAAAGAAGTAAATGACTATTCTTGGATATATAAATTCCTATTACCATTATTTGTTATATTAGTTATTATCACACTTGTTAACAATAAAATGAGAAAAGAGATTAAAAGAAGGAAGCATGCAGAAAAAGCTCTTCTTGATTATGCAAATAGAGATAGTTTAACACAAGTATTCAATAGAAGAAAAATTGAAAAAATCATGACTTCTCAAATTAGAAATACTAAAGAAGCTGATACTACATTTAGTATTATCTTCTTTGATATTGATGATTTCAAAATCATCAATGACAACTTTGGTCACGTTAGAGGAGATAAAGTATTAATCACTATTAGTAGCTTAGTATCTGCAAATATTAGAAAAAGTGATTTTATTGGAAGATGGGGAGGAGAAGAGTTTATTATAATCCTACCAAATACAAATATAGATCAAGCACACAATATTGCAAAGAACCTAAAAGAATTAATCTGTAAAACTGATTTCCATGTAGAAAAAACTGTAACATCAAGTTTTGGTATTACTCAATTTAGAGGAAATAAAGATAATAAAAAAGATATGATTAAAAGAGCTGATGAAGCTATGTATTATGTGAAAAGAAATGGAAAGAATGCAATTAAATTAGATTAAAAAGATAAGAAAAAATTCTTATCTTTTATAATTGATACTGTTTTACTAACTCATCAGAAACATCAATAATTTTTCTATCTCTTAAGTCTTGTAATACAGAAGGAGTACAATCTACATCATCTGGCCATCTTCTTTTAAAATTGTCAAATGAGTTTTTGTTTGTACCATCTAAACATACTGTATTTGATTCAATATAAATATCTCTATTTGAATCAATATTATTAACAACTCTCCATACTAACATATATGCATTTTCAACATCATTTTGATTTGCAGCATCCACAATTACTAAAATCTTAATATGTTCATATAAAGGTTTTAAATCTTCAAATAAATGCTTTTGACTTCTTGTTTTATCTACAGTAATAACTGTTACTGGATTTTTTGTATGAGTAAAGTACTGTTTTAACTCTTTTACTTCATCAGTGATTGATTGCATTTTAAATAAAAGTTCATCATCAGCTAATACTGTAATCCCAGATTCTTCAATCTCTTTACCAGTACAATCAAGTCCAAGTTTACCACCAACTGCAAATTTAGGTGAACTATGATCAAGTGCATCTACTACACCTCTTGTAATCATTAAGTCATCTATATCTATTCTATTTAAGATATATTCAGTAATAGCTTCATGATCTGTTAAATCAGGTGCATCTTCATTTACAAAAATTGCATGTTTAACAAATGACATTTGCCCTACTCCCCAGAATGCATGCATCATTTGTTGAGCATGACCAGGATATAAAGTTTTGATTTTTGCCATGATTAAATTATGGAATACACCATTTTCTGGCATATAATAATCAATTAAATCAGGTGCAGTTGTTTTAAGTAATGGTAAAAAGATTCTTTCCGTTGCATGCCCCATATACTTATCTTCTAATGGCGGTTTACCAACTACTGTTGCTAAATATGTTGGTTTTTCTTTTGAAGTAATTGCAGTAACTTCCATAAATGGATACTCTTCTTCAAGTGTATAATACCCAGTATGATCTCCAAATGGTCCTTCAATTCTCATTTTTGATGGATCTACAAAACCTTCAATAACAAAGTCATTATCTCTTGGAACATAAATATCATTTGTGATTGATTTTACCAATTGAGCATTTTTGTTTTTTACAAAACCATATAACATTAACTCAAAAATACCAATAGGAAGTGGTGCTTGCCCACACCAAATATACATTGGATCTCCACCAATACCAATAGATACTGGCATTTTTTTACCAGCTTTTTTATATTCATGGAAGAAGTGATTTGAATCTTTATGGATTTGCCAGTGCATTCCAAGTGTATTATCATCATATACTTGAAGTCTATACATACCTAAGTTTTTCATTTCACCATTTAATGATGTAGTATATACTTGTCCCATTGTAATAAATGGTCCACCATCTTGCTCCCAAGTTGTAAGAATTGGTAAATCAGATAGTTTTGCATCAGACCCTAGTTTAACTACTTGCTGACACTCACCTTTTCCTTTATTCTTTTTAGGAATTGTGTTTTTTAAAGAGAATAACTTTCCAAAAGTTGAAAGCTTTTCACTAAATGTAGTTGGTGGTTTCATTTTAAGTAAGCTTTCTATTTCAGCTCCAATTTTATCTCCATCACCAATAAACAGTTTTACCGCTTTTTCATTACAGAATACATTCATCAAAACTGGCATATCGAATTTTTTATCATTCTTTCTATCTACTACATTAGTAAATAATACAGCTTTTGAATCCTCTTTTTTAACTTCTACATATGCTACGTGTGGTACTTCTAAGTAGATATCTAGTTCTTCATCAATTACTCTAAGTAAATCATGTTTTTTTAATAGTTCAATTGCTTCTTTCATATATTTCCCATAATTCCTTTTATTAGTATAAAACTTATATCATTTTATCTATAAAAGATAGTTTATAATAGAGTATTTATATAACTATTATCAAATCCATTATAAATTGATAATTCTTACATTATATATTTATAACATTAATATGATAATGGGAATGTTTATCATAAATTTTGAAATTTAATCAAACCGATAATTAATATTAATATCACAATAAGACATTTTCTGTTACAATCCTTGTAACTTATACTTATTTTGTATCTTTTAAATACCAGTAATGAGTGTAAAAATAGTAAATTTAATAAGATAAAACGGAGAACATTTATGAAAAAAATTCTAGTTAGTAGTGTTGTAGCTGCTTTACTTGCTGTAAGTGCAAATGCGGCGGATACTTATGGTCCTTTCCCTGTAACAGTTAAAGGTTATGAAGGTAAAAAAGAAAACTCAGTTGCATATACTGGACAAATTGCTAGACAAGCATTAGAAAAATCTCTTAAAAAACTTGCTACTCAAGGTAATGGAAAAGCTAACCCAGAATTAAAAGCTAAGATGTTAGCTTACTACGCTGGAAAAGATGCTGGAAGAGCTATTATTGACCCAACTACTAAAGGTGAGTTTAAAATTAAACAAACTAAAGTTGATGAAATTTCAAAAGGTAAAAACTTAAAAGGTAAAACTTACAAAGGTTTAATCGCTGGTTTCCCAGGTCAATTAACTGGTCCAGAAATGGTTGAATTATTAATTGAAAAAGCATCTGCAACTAAAGGTGGATATGATCCATTAACTGGTTACAAATATGAGCAATTAATCTCTAAATTCTTAATGGGTGGTGTTGCATATAGTCAAGCTGTTGATAACTACTTAGATGAGAAATTAGAAGCAAACAAAAACCCTAATGATAAGCCATACAAAGCTGGTAAACACTATACTGGTAAAGAGCACGTATGGGATGAAGCATTTGGTTACTTTGGTATTCCAGCACACGCTTTAACTTTAACTCCTAAACAAGTTGTAGCAATTGCTAAGAAAAAAGATTTAAAAGCAGCTGACTTTAATAAAGATGGTATTGTTGACTTAAAATCTGAGATGACTTTTGGTCCAGCATATTATGCAGCAGGATTTGATGCTAAATCTGGAACTAAATATATGACTACTATTACTCAAGCATTTATTGATGGTAGAAAATTAATCACTTCTGCAAAAGGTGAAAAATTAACTGATTCTCAAAGAGCACAATTAAAAGATTACGCTCAAGTTATTAAAACTAACTGGGAAAAAGTACTTGCTGAAGCTGCATTTAAATATGCTGGTTCTGTATACAAAGACTTAAATGTTATCAACGCTATTGTAAATGGTGGAGCTGGTGATATCAAAAAAGCATTCAAAACTTATGCTAAACACTGGGGAGAAATGAAAGGTTTCTTATTAGCATTACAAACTGGTGGTAAAGACTTAGGTGCTACTGCTGTTAAATTAAACAGATTATCTGGATTTGGACCTGTTCTTGTAACTGGTGGTCAAGTTACTGGTATTGATAAAGACGGTAACTTTGAAATCGGTGGAGACATGACTATGGAAAGATACATGGTAGAAATGGTTAAGTTACAAAAAGTTCTTGCTGATGAGTTCTCTTTAGAGGCAAAACAAAAAGACATGACTAAAAAATTAGAATCTATCATTAAATCAATGGGTGAAGCTGGTCACGTAGAAAACGACTAATCATCTAATATATAAATAAAAATATGATTGAAACTTATATCCAACCATTCTTAAATGAATGGTTGGAGTTCTTCACAAACCCTCAAAAAAGAGTCTACTGGCTATATCTATTAACTGCATGCCTAATTGGTTTTGCTTACCTTTTTTATATTAATAAATCAGCTAAACAAGCCTTTGGAAAACTATTCTCAAAAGATAACTGGTGGTCTAAGACTGCTAAAGCTGATTACCAAGTTTTAATTTTTAATAGTATTATTATGCTTTTTGTACCTAAACTACTTACAAAAAGTGCCGTTGCTTTTGGACTATTTTACTCTTTGACAGATTGGATTCCTAAAAATGCAATGTTTCAAGGTGTATTTGAAGACTGGATTGTTGCTACAATGTTTACAGCAACTCTATTTATAGTTGATGACTTTGCGAAGTATTGGATACATAGATGGCTTCATACTATTCCATTTTTATGGCCATATCATAGAGTTCATCATAGTGCTACCGCTCTTAACTTCTTCACTATCTTTAGAACACATCCAATTGAAGGTGTATTATTCTCTATTAGAACTGCAATAGCTCAAGGTTTTGTACTTGGTATTTTCTTTTTTCTTTTTGCAGAACAAGTGAGTTTAGTCATGTTATTGGGTGCAAATGTATTTTTCTTTGTATTTAATATCTTAGGCTCAAACCTTAGACATAGTCCTGTTGCTATGCCATATCCTAAATGGTTAGAAAGATATCTTATGTCTCCAGCACAACATCATATCCACCACTCTAAAGCTATTGAACATAAAGATAAGAACTTTGGTATTGTGTTTGCAGTTTGGGATAGATGGTTTGGTGGATTTTGTCACTCTCAAAAGGATATAGAGTTAGATTATGGGGTAGGAAATGATTTAGCAGATAAAGAGCATACTTTAAAGCAACTATATCTTATTCCATTTAGTGATTCTTATAAGTTTTTAAAACAAAGTTTTAAGAAAAGAACTTAGTTCTTTTCCCAAACAATTAAACCTTTTGCATCAATATCAAAATTAATTTCTGAATCTCTTTCTATTTGAACAAATGGTTCAGCAATTGCAGTAATTAATAGTTCTGAATCATCTGAATGATATTTAACTATTACTTCTCTATGTGAACCTACAAAGCTTGTATGCTCTACAACACCTTTATAGCTCCCAGTATTTGAAACACTAACTAACTCAGGTCTAATACATAAAGTTCCTTTACAGGCTTTATATGAGTTTTCACTAAGAGACATACCAAATACGTCATCAACTCCATTTTCATCAAAATTTGCGTCTATTAGAGTTGCTTTACCCATAAATGAAGCAGTATCTTTACATGTTGGTTTCCAGTATAACTCATGTGGAGTTCCTACCTGAGACATTTTCCCTGAATCTAAAAAGGCAATCTTATCTGATAAAGCAAGTGCTTCACCCTGATCATGTGTTACAAAGATTGCAGTAGTTCCAGTCTTTTTAATAATATCATAGATATCTAATCTCATTTTTTCTCTAAGAGATGTATCTAAGTTAGAAAAAGGCTCATCCATTAGTAATAATGCAGGCTCTTTTGCTAAAGCACGAGCTAAAGCAACTCTTTGTTGCTGACCTCCTGATAATTCATGAGGATATCTTTTGTCATAACCAACTAAGTTTACTATCTCTAGTAACTCTTTGGCTCTTTCTTTTTTAAACTTTTTCTTTTGACCATGTAATCCAAATACAATATTTTCGTAAACTGTTAAGTGAGGAAATAAAGCATAATCTTGAAATACTAATCCAATATTTCTTTTTTCTGGTGTTAGATTAACTTTTTTATCAAATACAGTTAATCCATCTATTTTGATACTACCTTTAGTTGGAGTTTCAAGTCCTGCAACCATACGTAATATTGTACTTTTTCCACATCCACTAGGTCCTAAAAGAGTAAAGATTTCACCTTTTTCTACTTTAAAAGATAGATTTGAGATAACTTCAACATCATTACCATAATCCATAGTTACATTTTCAAACTCTAAAAGTGCCATTTTCTTCCTCTTCTTATTATTTCGTAGCTGACTTAGTCATTGTTTTCATTAGTAAAATAATAGGACCTAGTCCTATTAAAACTAATGCTAAAGCAGGAATTGCTGATTCTTGTAACTGCTCTTGACCTACTAATTCAAGTGCATAAATTGCCAGTGTATCAAAATCAAAAGGTCTTAAAATAAGTGTAGCTGGAAGTTCTTTTAGAACCTCTACAAATACAATTAAAGCTCCTGCCATAATACTTGGTCTTAATAGATTTAAGTGAATTCTTTTTAATATTCCAAAGTTATCACTTCCTAGTGTTGCTGCTGCTTCATCTATACTTTTTGGAAGTTTTGAATAACCACTCTCCAAAGAGTTAATAGAAATAGCCATAAACCTAACTACATATCCATAAACTAAAGCAATAATAGTTCCACCAAGAATTAATCCTGTATTAAACCCAAAACTTCCTAGTGTTTTAATAAGTTGTACATCTAACCAACCAATTACAATTAAAACACCAACTGCAATAACTGCTCCAGGAATAGAGTAACCTAACATTGCAATTTTTTGAATTGTTTTATTTACTTTTGTTTCTTTTCTTCTTGTATTAAAAGTAATTAATAAACTAAAAATAATAGCAATAAAACTACTAACTCCAGCAAGAATAAAAGAGTTCCACATTAAAGATAAGAAATGCTCATCTACAACATCTTCAAAATATCTAATACTCCAAACTATCATTTGAACAAATGGCATTAAGAAACCTAAGAAAATAGGTACAAAACATGCGAAAAATGCAAGTGTTCCTTTATACCCGTTAAGTTCTATTTTACTTACAGGTCTATTGTGTTTTCCAGAGGCATTATATTTTTTCTTTCCTCTAAAACCTCTTTCAACAACAATAATTATAAGAACAAATACCATTAACATGGCTGCAAGTTTAGCACTTGATGCTTGATCACCTAAACCATTCCATGTTCTAAAAATACCAATAGTAAAGGTATCTACTCCATAGTGATTAACTGCACCATAATCACTAATAGCTTCCATAACAGCAAGTGTAGAACCTGCAATAATTGCTGGCCAAGCTAAAGGAATTCCAACTTTTGTAAAAAGTCTATATGAACCTGCACCTAAAGTTCTAGCTGATTCAAGGGCATGGGCTGATTGATTAAGTAATGATGCTTTAGATATTAAATAAACATAAGGATAAAGAACCAAAGACATTACTATAATAACACCCTCAAGAGTTAGAATATCTGGAATATATACATCACTTAAAGATAAACCTAAAAATTTTAATATACCTTGGGTGATACTACCTGTATATCCAAACATACCATCATATGTAAATGCAATAATATATGTAGGGAAAGCAAGTGGTAGAACAAGACCAATTTCTAATGTTCGAGAGAAAGGAAATTTATATAAAGTAGTAATCCATGCACTTACAAAACCTATAATAGCTGTAAGAAGTGCAACACCTACAATTAGCCATAAAGTGTTTGATATATATCTTATTAATACGGTATCAACTAAATGTTGCCAATTCTCATTTTCCCCCACAAAGATGTGAAGAAAAATGATCAATGCTGGTAAGGAAACACCAATACCAATAAATGTAGCAAATAAAGTAAATTTGTTAGAGCTTAGCTTTTCTATCTCCAACCTGCCTTATCAAATGTTTTAACTGCTTTTGAGTTTAATTCACCTAAAGTATTCATTGGAAGAGAATCTTCTTTGAAAGTTCCCCATGATTGAACTAAAGTTGATGAATCAACACCTTTTAATACTGGATACTCATAGTTCGCTTGTGCATAAATAGTTTGTGCTTTTTTAGAAGCTAAGAATTCAATATATTTAATAGCATTTTCTCTATTTTTAGAGTATTTAGCAACTCCAATACCAGAAATATTTACGTGAGTTCCTCTATCATTTTGATTAGGGAAGAATACACCAATTTGTTCAGTGATTTCTTTTTCTGATAAATCTTTTGAGTTTGCCATTCTACCAATGTAGTAAGTATTCATAACTGCAATATCTGCAATACCAGCTGCAATTGCTTTTGCTTGGTCTTTATCATTACCTTTTGGTTTTCTAGCTAAGTTTTCAACAACACCTTTTGCCCATTCTAATGATTTTTCTTCACCATTATGTGCAATTAATGAAGCTAATAAAGATTGGTTATAAACATTGTTTGAAGACCTAATAGCAATTTTACCTTTCCATTTAGGATTAGTTAAATCTTCATATGTACTTAACTCTTTTGGGTCAACTCTTTCTTTACTATATACAATAACTCTTGCTCTTTTAGTAAGTGCATACCACATACCATCTGGGTCTCTTAAGTGAGAAGGGATATTTGTATTTAATGTATCAGATGAAATTGATTGTAATAAACCTTTTGATTTTGCAATCTGTAATCTACCTGCATCTACAGTAACTAAGATATCAGCTGGTGAATACTCACCTTCAATCTCTAATCTTTTTAAAAGTTGAGAAGATTTTCCTTTTACAATCTTAACTTTAATACCAGTCTCTTTAGTAAACATTTCGTTTAACTTCTTATCAGTTGCGTAGTGTCTGTGAGTATATACATTTATCTCAGAAGCAAATAATGGTGCAGTAAGACAAACAGCTAGCGTTGATAACACTGCTTTATTAAAAAGCTTATTAAACATTCTTTTATCCTTATAAAAAATATGTGAAAGAATATCGAAATTAATAATGATTGTCAATTATGAAAACCATTGGGAATTACAATTTTCAAATTTATTTACAAAATACTATATTTAAACAATAATTTTTTTCGTAAAGCTCCAACTACATATAATTTTTTAATTATGTTTTATTTTTATAAATGAAAATACCAATAAATAACTAAGTAAAATTAAGCTTATTAGTATAAAATTTACTTAAAACAATTATTAGGTATAGATATGATTTATAATTTTGATGAAGATATTAATAGAAAAAATACAAACTGTGAAAAACACGATGCTTTAGAAAAATACTTTGGTCACTCAGACTTACAAGCCCTGTGGGTTGCTGATATGGATTTTAAAACTCCTGATTTTATCAATGATAAAATTGTAGAAGCTGCTAAAACTTCTGTATATGGTTACTCAATGCAAAGTGATGAGTTATTTGACTCTATAATAAACTGGCAGAAAACTAGACATCACTGGGAAGTATCAAAAGATGAAATTCTTATGGTAAACGGTGTAGTTCCCGCTTACTCAGCGGTTGTTGAAGCTTTTTGTCCAAATAAAGAGGATGAAGTTATAGTTCAAACTCCTGTTTACCCTCCTTTATTTAAATGTGTCCAAGCAAATGAAAGAAAAGTAGTAGTAAATGAACTAAAAGAAAACAATGGTTATTACACTATGGATCTAGATGATTTAGAATCCAAAATTACTAAAAATACAAAACTTCTATGTTTATGTTCACCTCACAATCCAGTAGGTAGAGTTTGGAATAGTGAAGAATTAGAGGCATTAGCAGATATATGTATTAAACATAATATTACTATTGTTTCTGATGAAATACATTCAGATTTAACTTTTAAAAAATTTATTCCTCTAGCTTCAATTAATAATAAAATAGCAAATATTACGCTAACATTAAATTCAGCAGGGAAAACTTTTAATATTGCAGGTTTAAATACAGCATATGCAATTTCAAAAAATGGGGATATTTTAAAGAAGTTTAAAAAAGTTGTATCAAAAAGGCAGATACATTCAATAAATTTCTTTGGTTACATTGCTACACAAGCTGCTTATGAAAACGGAGCAGATTTTGTAGATCAATTAAAAGAATATATTCAAGAAAACATCAAGTTTACAAAAAATTATTTAAAAATAAACTCTCAAAAAGTTGATTTTTTGGAGCCTGAAGCAACATATCTTCTATGGCTTAATTTTAAAGAGACTGGTCTTTCGCATAATGAAATCAAAAACATTTTACTAACAAAATCAAAAGTTGCCCTAAACGATGGTGTTTCCTTTGGTAGCAATGGTTATGGCTACTTTAGACTTAACACAGCAGTCAACAAAGAGCGTCTACAGCTAGCTTTGAGTAAAATTTGTAACTATTTTTAACACATAGTGTGTAATAAAGTATTACCTTTTTTCTCAAAATGAAAATAATAGTTTTTCAAATTATGAAAAAACTTTTAAATAGTGTAGATTTAGTGTACAATCGACAAATGATATAAAAAAATAGGATACAAAATGTCAACGGAACTAATTCTTGCCTCTATTATTTTTGTTGCTATCGGACTAATACTGGTAGGTGTATTTGCATTTACTAGATATGTTGGTCCTAGAAATGAAAAAGTAGAAATGAAAAATACGGTTTACGAAAGTGGTGTATCAAACCCAGTAGGAAGCACAAATATTAGATTTTCAGTTAAATTCTATTTAGTTGCGATTTCATTCTTACTATTTGATGTAGAGATAGTATTTATGTTCCCTTGGGCGGTTAATATCTTAGAATTAGGATATACAGGTCTTATAAAGATGTTTATCTTCGTTGGACTATTATTCCTAGGACTTATTTATATGTATAAGAAAAAGGCTCTTTCATGGGATTAGGAGTTGAATCTAAACTAGGTGACTCAATAGTTACTACAAAACTTGATCACGCTGTTAACTGGGGAAGATCATACTCTTTATGGCCTATGGCATTTGGTACTGCATGTTGTGGTATTGAGTTTATGTCAGTTGCAGGTGCTAAATATGACTTATCTAGATTTGGAGCAGAGGTTGTAAGATTCTCTCCTAGACAAGCAGATTTACTTATTGTTGCTGGTACTATTTCATATAAACAAGCCCCTATTCTTAAAAAAATCTATGAACAAATGTGTGAACCTAAATGGGTTATCTCAATGGGTGCATGTGCGTGTTCTGGTGGTTTTTATGATAACTATACAACAGTTCAAGGTATTGATGAAATTATTCCAGTTGACGAATATATTGCAGGGTGTCCTCCTAGACCAGAAGCTGTTCTTGATGCGATTATGAGAATTCAAGAAAAAGCTAATGATGAATCAATTATTAAAGACAGAGTAAAAGACTACAAAGGATTCTTAGATGCTTAAATGTGATATGTTAATTGATTCAAAAGATATTAAGTCTACGATTTCTAGGTTAAAAAACGAAGAAAACTACACAATCCTTTTAGATATTACAGCAGTTGATTACTTAAAATATCCAGATATTACTACTTCTAGATATGCAATTGTATATATTCTAAGAGACTCTACATTTAAAAAACAAATCTCAATTAAAACTTTTATTGATGATAATACTTTAGAGATTGATTCAATTTGGGAGTTTTATGAATCAGCTAACTGGGCTGAAAGAGAAACATATGATCAATATGGTATTAAATTTATAGGTCATCCAAATTTAAAAAGAGTTTTAAACCATCACCAATTCATTGGACATCCATTAAGAAAAGATTATCCTATTACAAAAGGTCAAATCTGTACAGAAACAGAAAACCTCATGGATGAAATGCTACCGCTTCTGCACTCAAAAGGTTACAATGAAAGCGAAATTGCAGATTTAATGATGCTAAACGTCGGACCTTCGCACCCAGCATCTCACGGTACAATCAGAAACTTTGTTGCAATGGAAGGTGAATCTATAGCAGCATGTGTAACTGAAATCGGTTACTTACACAGAGGTTTTGAAAAATCTTGTGAAACTCACACTTACTCTCAAGTTATTCCATATACAGACAGACTTAATTACTGTTCAGCAATTCTAAACAACATTGGATACTCAAAAGCAGTTGAAGAGATGTTAAACATCGATATTACTGCAAGAGCTAAAATGATTAGAGTTATTATTGGTGAATTATCAAGAATTATTGATCACTTAGTATGTAATGCTGCAAATATGGTTGACTTAGGTGGACTTACAAACTTCTGGTACTTATTTGCACCAAGAGATAAAGCGTATGATTTATTATCAAAACTAACAGGTGCTAGACTTACTAATACTTATACAAGAATTGGTGGTTTAGAGTTTGATTTATATGATGGTTTTGATGAAGATTTAGAAGAGATTTTAAAAGACACAGAAAAAGCAATTGATGATGCATTAAGCTTAATTGCTAGAAATAAAATTTTCCATGATAGAACACAAGATGTTGGAGTTATTAAAAGTGACTTTGCATTAAGTGCAGGTATTTCTGGTCCAAACCTAAGATCAACAGGTGTTCCACATGACCTTAGAAAAGACAAACCATACTATGGATATGAAAACTTAGATTTTGATGTTGTTGTAGGAAGTCATGGTGATGTTTATGACAGAATGATGTGTAGATTTGAGGAAATGACTCAATCAATTAGTATCATTAGACAAGCTATGAAAGAGCTTCCAGATGGACCTATTAATGTAGATGCTCCTGGAATTTTGTTACCTTCTAAGAAAGATGTTTATGGAAATATTGAAGGTTTAATGAACCAATTTAAGCTTACTTTTGAAGGTATTAAAGTTCCTAAAGGTGAATATTATGGTTCAACAGAAGCTGGAAATGGTGAGTTAGGTTTCTATATAGTAAGTGATGGAACAGGTAATCCATACAAAGTTAAATGTAGACCACCTTGTTACTATTCACTAGCTGCTTACTCTAAAATTGTAGAAGGTGGAATGCTTGCAGATGCCGTTGTTACAATGGCTAGTATGAACTTTATTGCAGGGGAGTTTGATAGATAATGGGTAAATTTAAATACACAGAAGAAAATGAAAAAGAGTTCCAAAGAATTCTAAAAAAATATCCAAATTCTGATGCAATGATGCTTCCAGGACTTTGGTTAGTTCAAGAACAAGAAGGATGGGTTAGCCCAGATGCTATGGTTTTCATGGCTGATAAACTTGGTAAATCTCCTATGGAAGTTTACTCTTTTGCAACATTCTATACGATGTTTAACTTAAAACCAATTGGAACATATCACATTGAATTATGTAAAACTCTATCTTGTATGGTAATGGGAGCACCTGAACTTAAAAAGTTCATCAAAGATACTTTAGGTATTGAACCAGGTCAAACATCTGAGGATGGTAAATTTCACTTTAGTGAAGTTGAATGTCAAGGGGCTTGTGGCGGAGCACCTATGATTGCTCTAAATAATCAATACCACGAAAATATGAGTATTGAGAAGTTAGAGCAAATCATTAAGGAGTGTAAGTAATGGCAGTTGAACTTGTAAAAATTGTATCAAAAAACTTTGACATTCCTGATTCATACAAACTTGAAGTTGCACTAAAAAATGGAAGATATGAATCAATTGATAAACTATTTTCAATGGACCCAGCGGATGTAACTGAAGAAGTTTGTAAATCTGGTCTTAGAGGAAAAGGTGGTGGTGGAGCAGCTTGTGGTCCAAAGTGGAAGCTAATGCCACCAGTTGACGAAAGACCAAGATACCTTATTGCAAACGGAGATGAGTCTGAACCTGGAACATTCAAAGATAGACAAATTTTCCAATATGACCCACACCTTTTAATTGAAGGTATTATCTGTTCATCATATGCAATTGGAGCACACGATTGTTATATCTATATTAGAGGAGAATATAAATTCTTTATTGATAGATTAAATGCTGCAATAGATGAAGCCTACGAAGCTGGAATTATTGGTCCTAAAGTTATGAATAAATATGACTATAGAATGGATATTACAGTTCATAGAGGTGGTGGAGCATATATTTGTGGTGAGAAATCAGCATTAATTGAATCAATTGAAGGTAAAAGAGGACACCCAAGACTTAAACCACACGGTAAAGAGTGTGAATGGTTCTTTGGTCAACCAGCTACTGTAAATAATGTTGAAACAATTGCTTCTGTTCCAAATATCGTTTTAAACGGTTATGAATCATATACAAAATATGGTACAGAGAAAGCACCTGGCACTATGCTTTTTGCAATGAGTGGTCCAGTTAATAACCCTGGTGTATACGAACTAGCTTATGGTAACAAAATGATTGATGTTATTAATGAGATTGGTGGCGGTATGAAAAATGGTTTAAAGCTAAAAGCTGTAATCCCAGGTGGTGCTTCATGTCCTATTTTAACTGCCGAAGAAGTTGAAACTGCTTACTTAGATTATGAATCTATGTGGGATATTGGTTCAACTTTAGGAACAGGTGGAATGATGATCATTCCAGAAGGTGTTTCAATGGTAGATGTGGCTAAAAATCTAATTGAATTTTACCACCATGAGTCATGTGGACAATGTACGCCTTGTAGAGAAGGATGTGGTTGGATCGATAAAATCATTGAGAAAATCTTAGAAGGTGAAGGTTCAAGCGATGATTTAAATACAATACTTGATGTTTGTGAAACAATGAATGGTAAAACTGTATGTGTATTTGCACCAGCAGTAAAAGATATTATCAAAAGTATTGTAGAAAAATATAAGCACGAATTTGAAGCTTATTTTCAAAATTAAAAACTAAAAAAAATTAAACTTATATAGAGGAGAAATTAATGGCAAAAAATACTATGACACTTACTGACAACAGAAACGGTGATAAGTACGAGTATAATATTATTGATGGAACAAGAGGACCTAGTGTAGTTGATATTTCAACTTTCTACAAAGATTCTGGTATGTTTACTTATGACCCAGGATATACTTCAACTGCTTCTTGTGAATCAAAAATCACGTTTATTGACGGTGAGAATTCAGAGTTAAGATATAGAGGTTATGATATTAAAGACTTAGCTGGAAAGCACTCATACCTTGACGTTTGTCACTTATTAATGATGGGAAGACTACCTTCAGAAGAAGAATCAAAAGAGTTTGATTTAGAAATTAGACACAGATCTTACTTAAATGAAGGAATCATTAGATTATTTGATGCATTACCAGATGGTGCTCACCCAATGGCAACTATGGGTGCTGCTACAATGGCTTTATCTGCATTCTATAAAGATCACTTACATTTAGAAGATGAAGAAGAATTCAAAACAATGAGAAGAAGAATCTTAGCTAAAATGCCTACTATTGCAGCTATGGCTTACAGAAACTCAATTGGTACTCCCCTAATTTACCCAGATGTAAACAGATACTTCACTGAAAACTTCTTATATATGTTAAGAGCATATCCAGGTGGAAAAATGAAGTACTTAGGTAATGGTGTTAATGATGAAATTAAGCAAGTTGAAGTTGATGCATTAGATGCAATCTTAACTCTTCACGCTGATCACGAGCAAAATGCTTCTACTACTACAGTAAGAAACGTTGGTTCTACTGAAGCTCACCCATATGTTTCTATTGCATCTGGTATCTCTGCGTTATGGGGATCTGCACACGGTGGTGCAAATGAAAAAGTTATGGATCAATTAAAATTAATTGGTGATGTTAAAAATGTACCTACTTATATTGCAAAAGCTAAAGATAGAAATGACCCATTCAGATTAATGGGGTTCGGACATAGAGTTTACAAAAACAGAGATCCAAGAGCTGAGACTTTAAAAGGATTACAAGATAAATTAAGAGAAGAGTTAAACTTAGACTCTAAATTATTAGATGTTGCAGCAGCAGTTGAAGAAGCAGCATTAAATGATGATTACTTTAAAGATAGAGGATTATATCCAAACATCGACTTCTACTCAGGTGTAATTTTAACTGCGCTTAAAATTCCAGTAGAGATGTTTACTCCAATCTTCGTAATCGGAAGAATTCCAGGATGGATTTCTCAATGGTCTGAATTAAAACAAGATCCAAAACACAAAATTGCTAGACCTAGACAATTATATACAGGAAACTAGAAACTAGTAAAAAAATTTAACTTTACGCAACAAGGGGATACAAATGAGCGAAATGGTAGAGTTTACAGTCAATGGAGCATCAATGCAAGCACCGAAAGGTAGCTTGCTAATTGATAAATTGTTGGATGAAAATATCCATATTCCTCATTTTTGTTATCACCAAGCATTAGGTAAAGATGGGAACTGTAGAATGTGTATGGTTGCAATTGAAGGTCAAAAAAGACCTCAAATTGCCTGTGATACACCAATCAAAGAAGGGATGATTGTAAGAACAAAAGGTGAGAATATCGAAAAAGTAAGAAGAGATATTCTTGAACTTGAACTTATTAACCACCCTATTGATTGTCCTACATGTGACCAAGCAGGTGAATGTAAACTGCAAGATTACTACATGGAATCAGGTTTTTATGAGTCAAGAATTAATATTGATACAAAAAACAGACATGCAAAAAGAGTTGACTTAGGCTCAAATGTAGTAATAGATGAAGAAAGATGTGTACTTTGTACAAGATGTGTAAGATTTTGTAGTGAAGTTACTAAAACTGGCGAACTTGGTGTTGTTGATAGAACAGACCACTCTACAATTGGTATTTTTCCAGGAAGACCACTAAATAACCCATATGCTATGAATGTTGTTGACTTATGTCCCGTTGGAGCTTTAACATCTAAAGATTTTAGATTTAAACAAAGAGTTTGGTTCCTTGAGACTTTTGATGCAATCTGTAATGGATGTGCAAAGGGTTGTAACATCAGTGTTGACCATAGAAAAGAAAAATATAAAGATGATCAAATCTTTAGATTTAGACCAAGAGTAAATAGAGATGTAAATGGTTGGTTTATGTGTGATGAAGGAAGATTATCTTATCACAATGAAAACAAAAATAGATTTGAAACACCATTATTAAATAAAGAACCGTCAAATATAAGTAATGCAATTGCAAACACATTTAAAGAACTTTCAACAAATAAAGAGATTTTATTTGTATTAAGTGCAAATCTTTCTATTGAAGAGATGCAAAATATTAATAATTTAGCATCTAAATTAAATGCAAAAATTTCTGGTTACTCACCAGATACTTTTGATGAAAACTTTGGAGATGATTACCTAAGATCATCTGACAAATCTTCAAACAGAGCTGCTTTCAAAGAGATTGGAATTAGTGAAGATGAAAATGAATTTAAAGAAGCAATAGCTGCTTCAAAACTAGTAGTTATTGTAGATAGTAAATACTTTGAAAACAACGAAGAGTTACTAAAAGATAAAAAAGTTATCTCTATGTTCTCACATAATTGTCTTACATTAAATCACTCTGATATAGCAATTCCTATTTCATCATTCTATGAAAAATCAGGAACTTATATAAATGAAGATGGAATAAAACAAAGAGTTATTTCACAAATGAATAAAAACAATCCAATGGAAACTATTACTTCAATAATAGAACACCTTAAAGATATGATTTCAAAAGGAGCTCTATGAGTACGGGAATTATAATCGCAGTAAATATTTTACTGGCAGTTGTACTTGCAGTTGGTTTAACACCACTGTTTGTATGGTGGGAGAGAAGAGTATCTGGTTTTATGCAAGATAGAACTGGTCCAAATAGATGTAATATCGGTCCACTTAGACTTGGTGGACTTATTCAAAGTTTTGCTGATATGTTAAAACTTGTATTTAAAGAGGATTTTACACCTGCACATATTAAATATAAGTTCTTCTTTACAATTGCACCAGCTATTGTATTTTTATGTTCATTCTTAACATTTGCAACAATTCCTTTTGCAGATGTTTTAATTATTGATGGAAAGTCACATATTATGTCTGCTATTCCTAATCAATTAGGGATTTTATGGTTCTTAGCATTCTCAGGACTAGCTGTATATGGAATCATCCTTGGTGGATATGCATCACAGAACAAATATGGACTTCTAGGTTCAGTTAGAGCAACAGCTCAGGTAATTTCATATGAAGTTGCTTTAACTTTAGCAGTTGTTTCTATGATTATTTCATATGGTTCAATTCACTTAACTGATATTGTAAATGCACAAGGTGGCACTATCTTTGGAGTTATTCCAGCATGGGGTGTATTTATTCAGCCATTAGCTGCTGTAATTTTCATAGTTTGTTCTTTTGCTGAAACAAATAGAGCTCCATTTGATATTGCAGAGGGTGAATCTGAGATTGTTGCTGGATATCATACAGAATACTCAGCAATGAGATTTGGTCTTTTCCAAGTTGGTGAATATGCTGCTATGTCAGCATCATCAGCTATTATTGTTACTTTATTCTTTGGTGGGTATCAAATCCCTTGGTTAGATACACAAACTATTCAAAGTAATATCAACTATGTAATTTTAGCAATTATCATTCTTTTACCACTTAAAATTTTCTTCTTTACTAGATGGATGAAGAAAAACAATAAAACAATTGGTGATGGTGATAAGAGAAGAGAAAAAGAAACAAAAATCTTAACTACTGCATTCTGGGGATTATGTATTGCTATAGTTGGTATTTTAGTTGTGTTCTTATTAACTGGACTTGGAACAAATGGAATCAATATTGTAACAGCAGTTCTTCAAATTGGTACATTCTTAGTTAAGTTCTTTATGATGGCATTTGTATATATCTGGATTAGATGGACTGTATTAAGATTTAGATATGACCAATTACAAATGTTAGGTTGGAAAGTATTAATACCACTTTCACTAGCAAACGTTATTATAACTGCAACATTAGTTGTAGTGATGGGAAGCTAATATGGGAATTAAAGTAGTAAAAAGACATGGTAAGTCTTTTAGAGATAAATTATATTTACCAGCCATTGCAGGTGGTATGAAAACAACTTTTAGACACTTTATGCAAAATATAAAAGATGTTGATAACCTAAAAACTATGCAATACCCAGAAGTACAACCTGATGACTTAAATGAAAGATACAGAGGTGTACATAGACTGACTAAGTGGGATGATGGAACAGAAAAGTGTGTAGCATGTTATATGTGTGCAACTGCTTGTCCTGCTGAGTGTATTTTCATTGAAGCTGAAGAGAGATTTGATGATCATGATGAAAAAAGACCAAAAGAGTTTAAAATAGATTTATTAGAGTGTGTATTCTGTGGATATTGTGTTGAAGCTTGTCCTTGTGACGCAATTAGAATGGATACTGGAATATTCTCATTAACAGGTAAAACTAGAGAAGAGTTTGTACTTGATAAAAAAGCTTTAATGGCAAATGAAAGATCAAAGGACCTAAGTGATGATTGATTTTATATTTGTAGCTCTTGCAATTTTTGCAATAGCTGGTGCAGTTGCGATGATTTTATACAAAAATCCGATGTATAGTGCCCTTGGTATTTTAATCACAATGCTTAGTGTTGCTGGTATGTTTGCACTTCTTAATGCTACATTCCTTTTCTTAGTTCAAATCATTGTTTATGCTGGTGCAATTATGACTCTGATTTTATTTATCTTAATGTTCTTAAATATTAATGATGAAGATTTACCAAATGAACCAAAGAAGTTTAAATTAATTGCTTTAGGTGCAGTTATTATGCTTCCACTTAATGTTTTAGTATTAAGTGCAGTTTCAAAACTACCAGAAAAAGATTTTAATATTATAGATACAGACTTTGGTGATATTAAACCTATTGGTATTGAACTGTTTGATAACTGGCTAGTTGCATTTGAGTTAATCTCAATTTTATTACTAATTGCCCTACTAGGTTCAGTAGTATTAGCTAAAAAAAGAAAATCTAAAATCAAGAAACAAGGAGAGCAACTATGATATCATTAACGTCTTATGCATTTGTTTCAATGGTTCTATTTTCAATTGGTGTAATTGGAGTAATTGCAAGAAGAAATATTTTTGTAATTTATATGTCAATTGAATTAATGCTAAATGGTGTAAATCTATTTTTAGTTACATTTGCTAGATACCACTTTAGTATGGATCCTCAAATTGTTTCTATTATGGTTATTGCAATTGCTGCTGCTGAGGCTGCTATATTCTTATCAGTAATTGTACTTTTATATAGATCAAGAAAATCACTTGATGCTGATATTTTCTCAACCTTAACACAAGGAGAAAAATCATGAGTACATCACTATTAGTATGGATTATTTTATCTCCTTTATTAGGTTCAATTGTATTAGGAGGACTATACTTCTATCACATTAAAAAAGAAAAGATTTCAGAAGCTACATTTGCTTTAATTGGATGTATTACTCCTTTAATATCATTTTTAATTACTCTTTGTTTATTCCTAAGAATGAGTGAAGAGAAGATTATATTCAAGCAACACTTATTCACATGGTTAAATATTGATAAGTTAAATATTGATATGTCACTACTTGGTGATAACTTATCAATTTTTATGTCAATGTTTGTAACTTTTGTTGGTTGGTTAATTCACATCTATGCAATTGGATATATGAGAGGTGATAATGGATTTGGTAAGTTTTTTGCTTACTTCAATTTATTCCTAGCTTCAATGTTGATTTTAGTATTAGCAGATAATCCAATTATTCTATTTATTGGATGGGAAGGTGTTGGAGTTTGTTCATACTTACTAATTAAATTCTACTATGGTAATAAAGAAAATGTTATTGCAGCAAATAAAGCCTTTATTGCAAACAGAGTTGGTGACTTTGGTTTCTTACTTGGTGTTGTAACTTTATTTTTTGCTTTAGGTGAAGTAGATTTATCATTTGGTGTAATTGAAGCAAATGTACCAAATGCTTCAACAGAACTATTACTTCTATCTGGATTTTTACTATTTGTAGGAGCTATGGGTAAATCAGCTCAGGTTCCTTTATATGTTTGGCTTCCAGATGCAATGGCAGGACCTACACCAATTTCAGCACTTATTCACGCAGCTACAATGGTAACAGCTGGTGTTTATATGGTTGCAAGATTTCACTTCTTATACTCAGGTATTGAAGATATTGGATTATTTATTGCATATATTGGTGCATTTTCAGCTCTACTTGCAGCAGTTATTGCAACAAGACAAACAGATATCAAGAAAATCCTTGCATACTCAACTATGTCTCAATTAGGATATATGTTTATTGCAGTTGGACTTGGTTTCTATTCAGCTGGACTTTTCCACGTATTTACTCACGCATTCTTTAAAGCAATGCTATTCATGGGTGCAGGTGGAATTATTATAGCCTTACATCATGAGCAAAATATCTTTAAGATCGCACAACATAGAGCTCAACTTCCAATTATTAAGTTTACATTCCTAATTGGAGTTATTGCTATTTCAGGTATTCCATTCTTCTCTGGTTTCTTCTCAAAAGATGCAATCTTAGCAGCAGCATTCCAAGAAGGTGAATATTTAATCTGGGCAATTGCTATGGGTACAGCGTTCTTAACTGCATTCTATATGTTCAGAATGTATTTTGTTGTTTTTGTTGCACCAACAAAACATAAAACACAATATGTTTATACATCTAAAACAATTACTATTCCATTATTACTATTAGCTATTGGGGCAGTATTTGCAGGATATTTAAACTTAGCACCAATTTTTGGTGGAGAAGCTCAAGTTGACCAATGGCTTGCACAACTTAACTCAAAAACAATTCACATGAGTCACGCTACAGAGTGGATTTTGATTGTTCTTTCAGTTGCTGTAGCTGTAACTGGTATTTTTGTTGCTTACAAGAAATATGCTAAGTTTGATGTTGAAAAACCAGAAGAGGAAGTTGGACTTATTGGTAATAAATTCTATGTTGATGAGATTTACCATGCAGTATTTGTAGAAACTTCTAAAAAACTGTCAGTATGGATTGACAAAGTTCTTGATGATAAAATTATTGATGCATTTATCATGAACTCATCAAAAAGCTTTGTTAATTTAGGAAAAAAAGTTGCAATGATACAAAATGCAAATGTTAGATTTTATGCAATCTTCATGCTTGTGGGTATGACTTGCGTATTTATTTACTTAATTAGTACACTAGGATTATAGTATGAGTTCAGATATTCTTTCATTTATCATATTTTTACCTGCAGTTGTAGCATTTGGTTTAATGCTTACAACTAGAGATGTTAATACAATTAGAAATATCGCGTTTTTAACTACTACTGTTATTCTAGCTTTAGTTTTAAAAATCTATATTGAGTTTGAACCAAGTGCAGGAATGCAATTTGTTACAAATGTTCCATGGATTGAAACATATGGAATCAACTATTACGTTGGTTTAGATGGATTCTCATTAACAATTTTAATGATGATTGCTATATTAATCCCAACTTCTTATTTACTATTATGGGAAGGAAGAACTAAAGGTTACTGGATTAATATGCTATTAGTACAATCAGGTGTTACAGGTACATTACTTTCACTTGATGTTGTGCTATTCTACTTCTTCTGGGAAGTTATGTTATTACCAGTGTTCTTAATGATTGGTGCATATGGTTTTGGAGACAAAGTATTTACAACTATTAAAGTGACTGTTTATACAATGGTTGGTTCTTTATTTATGTTCGTAGCTATCCTTTACCTTGGTGTAGCTTATCACAGTGAATTTGGAACATGGTCATTTGCATATGATGAACTTACGAAAATCACAACTATTGGATACTCAGCAAAAGTCTGGTTATTCTTAGGATTCCTAGCAGCCTTTGCTATTAAGATTCCAATTTTCCCACTTCACACTTGGATTATGGAAACATATAAAAATGCTCCAACAGGTGCTGTATTCTTATTATCTTCAATTATGGCTAAACTTGGTGTTTATGCAATTGTTAGATTTATGATTCCTATTTTCCCAGATATCTATGTTGAGTTCTCAGCATGGTTTGTAGCTATTGGTTTATTTGGTTTAGTATACTTTGGTATTGCTGCACTTATGCAAGATGATATCAAAAGAATGTTCGCATACTCATCAGCTTCTCACTTAAGTTTTATAGCAGCTGGTATCTTCTCACTAAATGAATATGGTATCAATGGTGCACTTTATTTAATCATAGCTCACGCTATTGCAACAGGTGCATTATTCTTATTAGTTGGACTATTACATGATCAAACAGGATTTAAAACTATTAAAGATTTAGGTGGTATTGCTAAACAAGCACCAATCTTTACATTTGTTTTTGCTGTTATGTTATTTGCAAATGTTGGACTACCAGGAACAAATGGCTTTGTATCAGAGTTATTAATCATCTTTGGAATTTATGAATTTAATCATACTTTAGGATATATTTCAGCACTTACTGTAATTATAGGTGCTTCATATATGTTATGGATGTTCCAAAGAGCAATACTTCAAGACAGACCTGAAGGTAGTACTGCTTTAAAAATGAGAGATCTTAAAATAAAAGAGATTATTGGACTTGCTCCTTGGGTATTTTTAGTATTCCTTATGGGATTCTATCCAGAAGTATTTATTAACAAGTTTGAGCCAACAGTTACGCACTACTTAAATGATATTTTACAAATTGGAGCAGCAAAATGAGTCAGTTCATCTATTTAATTCCAGCACTAACTGTTTTACTTGGTGCATTAGCACTTATGTTTATGAGTATGTATGATAGATTTACAGTTAAGAACTTTATTACTATAGCAACTCTATTTTTATTTATCGCATTAGGGTTTTCATTAGTTGATTTAGGTACTTCGTACTCTATTCAACCGTACAATACACTTATGAATAATGTATTAATGTTTGATTCTTTTTCAAACTTCTTTAATATTTTACTAATTGCTGGTACGATTTTAACTCTATTAATTGGTGAGCACTACTTCTCACATAGATCATATTTTAAAGGTGAGTTCTTCTCAATCTTATTATTTGCTCTATTTGGAATGATGTTATTAGGTCACTCAAATGAATTAATCACAGCATATGTTGCTTTAGAAGTTGCATCATTTTCTGTTTATATTATGGTTGGTTACAACTCAGATGATTCAAAAAGAGTTGAAGCAATTTTTAAATACTTAGTATTAGGTTCATTTATTGGAGCATTTTACTTACTAGGTGTTGTATTAGTTTATGGAGCAACTGCTACTACAAACTTAAGTGATATTGGAACATTTATTGCAACGGCAAATAGTGAAAATATGGCATTAGTTTACATTGGTTTAACACTAATTTTATTTACATTTTTATTTAAAATTGCTGCATTCCCATTCCAATCATGGGTACTAGATGTATATAGAGGTGCACCAATGATTGTTACTGCTTATATGGCATCAACATTCAAAATTGCAATCTTCTCTTTCTTCTTAAGAGCATTTTTACAAGACTTAGCACCAACAATTGATTTCTGGGATACAATCATTTCAGTGATTATAGTATTTACTTTAATCTTTGGAACGTGGTTAGCCGTAACTCAAAAAATTGTAAAAAGAATGTTAGCAGCCTCGTCAATTGTTCACACTGGTTACTTATTATTAGCATTTATAGCATTAAGTTACGAAAATGGTCAACTAATCAACATTGAATCTGCATACGCAACTATGTTCTATTTAATTGCTTACTTGTTATCTGCTCTTGGAGCATTTGGTTTAGCATCACATATTATCTCAGAAACTAATGTAAGAGTTACATATGATGACTTTAAAGGTTTAGCAAAAGAGAGACCATTTTTAGCTGCAATGATGACAATTTTCTTATTTTCACTAGCAGGTATTCCATCAACTATTGGATTTATCGGTAAATTCTATGTATTCACAGAAGCAATTAACGCAGGATATGTGGGATTAGCAGTACTAGCAATTATTGCTACAATCGTATCTGTTTACTATTATTTCAAACTAATTGCAATGATGTATTTCTATCCAACAAAAGAGGCTTGTGTATCAATCGAATTCAATGATAAAAGAGTTTCTACATATGCAATCGCTTTTGTTGCAATCTTGACTGTTTTAGGTGGTATTGGTTCAGCAATCGTATTCTTTATTCCAGCATTGAATATTGATGAGATTATCATCCTTGCACAAACGGCAGTTCAGTCTCTATTTATAAAATAGACTGTTACTAATCAACACAGTCTAAGTGTAAATAATTTTTCTAAGATTTCTTTAAATTTTATTCTTTAAAGTCCCATTTTATGGGCTTTAAAGACCTGCATATCTTCATCCGAGACTTTCATTTCGATATTAAAAGTGTTTCTCATCTAATCAAATTCGAAGTGCCATTAAGCTATTATATTGCTATTGTTCAAATAATCTAAATCATAAGAAAGGATAGGATATGAGTGACCTAATAGAAGGTTATTTAGGTAAAACGGTTGAGGGAAGAAAAAGTAGAATGCCTGCTAAACTTGATTATCTTCAAAGTGCGACAGGTGGATTCTTAGCTCTATTTATGTGGGCTCACATGTTATTAGTATCTTCGATATTAATTTCAAAAGATTTCATGTTTACAGTTACAAAGCTTTTAGAAGCAAGCTTTATTTTTGAGGGAGGAAATCCTCTATTAGTTACAATTGCGGCGGCAGTGATTTTTACAATCTTTATTGCACACGCTGGTTTAGGTATGAGAAAGTTACCAGGTAACTTCAAGCAGTACCAAGTTATGAAAGCTCATGCTAAGCACATGGGACATGACGATACAAAATTATGGTTTACACAAGCGTTTACTGGTTTTGTAATGTTCTTCTTAGGATCGGTACACTTATACATCATTATGACTCAATCTGATGCGATTGGACCATACGCTTCTGCAGATAGAATCTGGTCAGAGTGGATGTGGCCATTATACATCTTATTATTATTAGCTGTTGAATTCCACGGAACTATTGGTCTTTACAGACTATGTGTTAAATGGGGATGGTTTGATGGTGATAACCCAAGAGAAACTAGAAAGAAGTTAAAACAAGTTAAATGGGGATTAACAGTATTCTTCTTAGTATTAGGATTTGCTTCATTAGCAGCTTATATGAAAATTGGTATGGATCAAGTTAACAACGGTAACGTTGGAAACAAATATCAACCAACTGCAAAAGTAATGGAATACAAAATGCCAAATAAAACTATTGGAGGGATTGCATAATGAAAATTAATTACTGTGATGCGTTAGTAATTGGTGGAGGATTAGCAGGTCTAAGAGCTGCGGTTGCTGCACAAAAAAAGGGATTAAACTCTGTAGTTTTATCATTAGTTCCAGTTAAAAGATCTCACTCTGCTGCTGCTCAAGGTGGTATGCAAGCATCTGTTGGTAACTCTAAGATGTCTGATGGAGACAACGAAGATTTACACTTTGCTGATACAGTAAAAGGTTCTGACTGGGGATGTGATCAAGAAGTTGCGAGAATGTTCGTTACTACTGCTCCTAAAGCAATTAGAGAATTAGCATCTTGGGGTGTGCCTTGGACTAGAGTTAAAGCTGGTACAAGAGAAGCAGTTATCAATGCTAAGAAAACTACAATTACTGAAGATGAAGATAGACACGGATTAATTCACTCTAGAGACTTCGGTGGTACTAAAAAATGGAGAACATGTTATACAGCTGATGCTACTGGTCACACTATGTTATTTGGTGTAGCTAATGAAGCTTTAAAACATGACGTTGATATTAGAGATAGAAAAGAAGCATTATCTTTAATCCACGAAGGTGGCAGATGTTACGGTGCAGTTGTAAGAGATTTAATTACTGGTGAATTAGAAGCTTACGTTGCAATTGGTACATGTATTGCAACTGGTGGATACGGAAGAGTATTTAGACAAACTACAAATGCTGTAATTTGTGAAGGTACAGGTGCTGCTATCGCATTAGAAACTGGTATTGCTACTTTATCTAACATGGAAGCTGTACAATTCCACCCAACTCCAATCGTTCCATCTGGTATTTTATTAACAGAAGGTTGTAGAGGTGATGGTGGTATCTTAAGAGATGTTGACGGTCACAGATTTATGCCTGATTATGAGCCAGAAAAGAAAGAACTTGCTTCAAGAGACGTTGTTTCTAGAAGAATGATTGAGCACATCAGAAATGGTAAAGGTGTTCCTTCTCCTTACGGTTACCACGTATGGTTAGATATTTCTATTCTTGGTAGAGAGCACATCGAAAGAAACCTTAGAGATGTACAAGAAATTTGTCAAATCTTTAATGGTATTGATCCAGCTGACGAAGGTAAAAAAGGTTGGGCTCCAGTATTACCAATGCAACACTACTCTATGGGTGGTATTAGAACTAAACCTACTGGTGAGTCTACTAGATTATCTGGTTTATTTGCTTGTGGTGAAGCTTCTTGTTGGGATATGCACGGATTCAACAGACTTGGTGGTAACTCAGTATCAGAAACAGTTGTTGCTGGTATGATTATTGGTAACTACTTTGCAGATTACTGTTTAGCTAACGAAGTTACTATTCCTACATCTACTGTTAAAAAATTCATTGATGAGCAAGACGCTTATTTAGATCAAATTTTAGCATACTCTGGTTCTGAAGATATCTTCAAAATCAAAAGAAGAATGCAAGAATTAATGGATGAAAAAGTAGGTATCTTTAGAGATGGTGAAAACTTAAAAGATGCAGTTGAAGAATTAAAAGACTTATTAGTTAAAACTAGATCTATTAATGTTAAATCTAAAGAAAGATGTGGTAACCCAGAGTTAGAAGAAGCATATAGAGTTCCTAGAATGTTAAAAGTTGCATTATGTGTAGCTAAAGGTGCTAGAGATAGAACTGAATCTAGAGGTGCTCACTATAGAGAAGATTTCCTAAAAAGAGATGATGCTAACTGGATGAACAGAACTTTATGTACTTGGCCAAATGCTACTGATGGTGAACCTACAATCGAATACGCTGATTTAGATATTATGACTATGGAAATGCCTCCAGCATTCAGAGGTTATGGTGCTAAAGGTATGATTATTGAAAACGAATTATCAGCTAAGAGACAAGCAGAAGTTGATGAAGTTAGAGAGAAAATGGAAGCTGAAGGTAAAGATAGACATGATATTCAAGATGCATTAATGCCGTTTGAATTACCTATGAACTATAAAGAAAGAAACGAAAGAGCAGGAGATAAATAATGAGCACTGAAAAAGGTAGAGAAATAACTATTGAAGTTCTAAAGTTTAATCCAAGAAGTAAGGTTTCAAAACCTCACTTCGTAGAGTATAAAATGGAAGAAACTCCAGGGATGACTCTTTTTATTGCTTTAACAAAAATTAGAGAAGAAATGGACCCTGATTTATCTTTTGACTTCGTTTGTAGAGCGGGAATTTGTGGTTCTTGTGGTATGGTTGTAAATGGTAAACCTGCACTTGCTTGTAGAACACTTATTGCTAACTACCCAACTGGAAAAATCCAATTAATGCCTATGCCAGCATTTGAATTAATCAAAGATTTATCTGTTAATACTGGTAAATGGATGGATGCAATGTCTAAGAGAGTTAACTCTTGGATTGTTTCAAATGAAGAGACTGATATTGCTAAGATGGAAGAAAGAGTTGATCCAGATGTAGCTGACCAAACTTTCGAATTAGACAGATGTATCGAGTGTGGTATTTGTGTTGCTTCTTGTGGTACAAAATTAATGAGACCTGATTTCGTTGGACCTGTTGGATTAAACAGAGTTGCAAGATTTGAAGTTGACCCTCATGATCAAAGAACTGCTGAAGACTTCTATGAGTTAGTAGGTGATGATGATGGAATCTTTGGATGTATGTCTTTACTTGCGTGTGAAGACCACTGTCCGAAACACTTACCATTACAAAACAAAATTGCTTACTTAAGAAGAAAACTAGTAGCATTAAGATAATCGCAAAAGAGGAATTCTCCTCTTTTGTATCATTATATAAGTATGAAAAGTTAAGTATCAAAATATTTGATATTTAACTTTTTATATTTTAGGGAGAGATATAATGAGCTTAGCAAATGACTACTTTTTACTTTATCATGGTATAACGTTTGAACAGAACCTAGATGTTGAACCTATTGATACTAAATTAGATGAAGATATATTTTCTATTTATGCTTTAATTTTAAGTGCTACAAGAAAAGATTGTGAGAAGTTTATACCACTTACATCTTTCAAAACTTTTTGTCAAAGACTAAATGTTAAAACACCTAGTAATATTTCTGAATTAAACCATTTACAACATAATATTGTTGAATGTATTGAAGAAAATCCTTCAAAGAAACATGTTGATACTTTACACAACTCTTTTGAGTATTTAAAAGATAGTGAAATATTAAGTAATGAAAACTTTAATAAGTTAGTTTCATTATTCGATCACCAAGAGTTAAATATTAAAGATGACGAAGATTCTAAAGACATTGTAGAAGAAATAAATGAAAATAAATCATCATTTAAAGAACTTAAATCAATGCTTGAAGATTTTGTTGATGATTTAAAATCAACTATTTCTAATGAAAAAGTTATTCAAGATTTAGATGAAACTAAAAACTATTTAAATAATCAAAAATTCTCTATTGGTATTACTGGTGTAATGAATGCTGGTAAATCAACAATGCTTAATGCCCTAATGGGTAAAGAGATACTTGGAAGTGCAGTTGTACCTGAAACAGCAAACCTTACTATTGTAAAACACAACCCAACTGAAAAAGCAAAAGTTTTCTATTGGAACAAAAATGAGTGGGGAAGAATAGAAGATTCTGCAAATGAATTAGAATCTATGAGAAAATATGTTGATGAAACAAATAAACTATTTGGAAACTCATTAAAAGACTATATCAAAGAAGAATCAAGATATGATGAAGTTGATATTAATGAACTATCATTATATACTTCTGCTGAAGCGGAAGGTAAAAGATGTAACTTAGTTAAATATGTTGAATTAGGTTCAAACTTAGATTTCTTATCAGATGGAATTGAAATCGTTGATACTCCAGGATTAGATGATCCTGTTATTCAAAGGGAAGAAATCACAAAAGAATATATATCTGCTTGTGATATGATGCTTCACTTAATGAACGTATCTCAAAGTGCTACACTTAAAGATGTTGAGTTTATTATTGATGCCCTACTTTACCAAAACATTTCAAAACTTTTAGTTGTTGTTACAAGAGCTGATACAGTATCAAAAGAGCAATTAGAAGAAGTAATTAACTATACTAAATCATCTATTGAGAGACAATTAAAAGCTCAAAATAAAGATTCTCAACTTGATTATATTTTAAAAACAATCAAGTTTATTCCAATCTCTGGGAAAATGGCACTTTTACATAGAACAGGTAGAGGACAAGAAGCTTTAGATGCTGGATTTACTATAGAAGATACTGGTATCTTAGAGATTGAAAACTACTTAAATGAAACACTATTTGGTTCAAACTCACAAAAAGGTGAACTAATTATCCAATCTGGAAAATCTCAAATTCTTAAAGTATTAGATAAAGAGAATTTATCACTTAACTATGAATTACAATTACTTTCTAAATCAAAAGATGAATTAGAAAAAGAATTAGAAGAATTCAAAAAGAAAAAAGTAGTAAATAAAAGAATTTTTGATGCAATGAGTGAAGATATTGTTTTCTATAAAAAAGATGCAAAGTCATATATTGAATCACTTGAAACATTCTTAGAGAGTGAACTTATTGATTTACAAAATGTAATCAAACAAAGGGTAATCTCTGATGTTAGATATACATTTGAAAAAACTAAAAAAAGACCAGAAAACTCAAGAATTAAAGTAATAGTTGAAACAGCAATTAAAGATGGAATTATTGATGTAATTAGAGATTATAGATATAAATTTATTAAAAAATCTCAAAGTATTGGTGAACAATGTGAGCAAAAATACCAAGACTTTGGTTTTGTAATTGGTCACAATAATGATAACTTTGATGCTAGAGGGTTCTTCCAAGATGACTTTAAAGCTGGATTCTTAACTTCAAATAATGAAGTATTAGTAAATCAAATTACTACAGCAGTTTCTAAATCTAAAGAGAAAAAACTAAATGAACTAGATAGAGAAATAGAAGGATATATCAAAGGTCAATTTAAAAATATTGAAGATGATATTAAAACAAAAGCAAATAAAGTTTCTAACCTTTTAATTGAATCGTTCTTTGATACATTAAATGCTCCATTAGAAAGAGTAAAACAGAAAAATCAAAATGAAGAAAGAATCTTACAAGAACAGCTTGAATCATTTGAAAAAAATGATGAAAATAGAGCTGAATTATCTATTAATATTCACAAACAAATCAAAAGCCTTGATGCAATGGCAGCTACTATTAAAGGACTTAAATAATGGGTGCACATATTAAAATATTAGAGAGTTTTGTAAACGAATTTAAAGAGACTTATAAAGAAGTAGAAGTTGTATATGCAGATGGTTTACTTGGTGATATTAAAAAAATCCAAGATAAACTTCTTGATCCAAAGTTCTTACCATCTAAACAATTAGAGATGACACTAAACAAATTTAGAAGAAGAGCAAGATACCCTATGGAAGTTGCAATTACTGGTCAATTTTCTGCTGGTAAATCAACATTCTTAAATGCCCTACTTTCTAGAAATATTTTACCAACAGGTATTACACCTGTTACTTCAAAGGTAAACTTTATTAACTATGGTGAAGAGTATAAACTAAAAATCACTTATTACTCAGGTGCACAAGAGTATGCTCCAATTGAAGCAATTGCTGATTTTACAGACCAAAGACAAAATGAAATGCAAGATATTAAATATCTTACACTTTATGCTCCAATGGATATTTTAAAAGATATCTCTTTTGTTGATACACCAGGTCTTAACTCACAATCTCAGAGTGATACAGATACTACAAGAAGAGTATTAAGAGATGTAGGTGGAATTATCTGGCTTACACTTATTGATAATGCAGGTAAACAATCTGAAGCAGAAGTTTTAGAAGAGTATATGGAGCACTTTAGTGATAAGACTCTTTGTGTATTAAATCAAAAAGATAAGTTCTCTGAAGAGCAAGTAGAAACTACAACAAACTATGTTAGTGAAAAATTCTCTAAGTACTTTGCACAAGTTACTCCAATCTCTGCAAAAATGGCACTTGATTCAAGAGCTCATCAAAAATCAGTACTTATTGAAAACTCTGTTGATGCTGTATTAAAAGAGTTCAAAAAAGATTTAAATGAAAACCTTGATGCAAATGATTTAGAGTTCTTCAAAGAGAAATATGAAACATTCCAAAAAGAATTAACTGAAATTAAATATACTGATATTACTTCTAATATGAAGTTACTACATGATTCAAATATTCAAGAAGTACTTGATTTTATTGAACATGAAATGAGACCAAAAGCTGCTGATGCAAAAGAGTACGCAATCAAAAATGACCTAAGAGGTTTATGTGATATTCTAATCAAAGAGTACAAAACAATTATTGGTGTTTATGATGCATTATGTGAAATTCTAAAAGGTTGTGAAGATAGAGTTACAAGTGCTTTTGAAGATATTCACAAAAAATACTCTAAAGAGCTATTTACTATTTATAATTCACTTGAATCAATTATGGAAAAAATTGCAAACGAGACTTATAAAAATATTGAAAGAAGACCAGCAATTAGATTTGAAGAATCAAAAGGTGGTTTCTTAAAATCAGAAAAGATTGAAAAGGTTGAGTATGAGACATTCTGGATTAACGCAGATAATATCTACAAAAACCTATTCTATGATGATCAAACTATTGATAAAATGTTTAAAAGATCAATCAAACTTCTTAAAAATGTAGAGTTAAATACAGATGAAGCATTTAGAGATGTTTATAGACTTGTAAAAGAAGAAATTCAAAAATGGCAAGAACCATATGAACTTATTCAAAAACACAGAGAGGTTGCATCTGATAGAGAGTTCTCAAATACTAGACACTTTGCTGCAAAAATATATGAAAACGTATTAAGATCATACCATAGGGCTATTTTAGAAAATATCTCTGCTTTAAGAAAAAAGTTTGCTTACTTTAATGGAGCATTATCTTACTCTTATATTCAAACAACACAAGCAACAATTGCTCACTTTGAACAACAGATTTTCGAATCAGAAGAGTTATATAAAAAAGAGCCAACTAGATTCTCTATTAATCATCCAAGAGAAGATGAGATTCTTACTAAGTTAAAAGCGAACTTTGGATTTGAGAAAATTGAAGACTTCTTAACATCAAGAAGAAACTACTTATTTAAAATTACTCAATACTCAAAAAATCAATTTTTAGAGATTAATGAAGATAGAATAAACTTCGTTAAATCAAAAGAAGCTCAATATGTTAATAAAATCAGTGCATTAGAGCAAATTAAAGAAGAGATTTAATCTCTTCTTATTGGAAATCTAAACAATAAAGTAGCCTTTTCCCTCTAGTTATATCTAGCTTTTTTACATATATAAATCCCAAAGACTCTAAAGTCTTAATTGAAGCAATATTATTAGCTACAACTACAGCTAAGACTCTTTTATCATTTAAATCCTCTTTTACTTGCTCTATTTGAGCTTTTCCTATCTCTTTAGCATAACCCTTGCCCCAAGATGTTTCTTGCAGAATAAAACCTATTTCATAGTCTATAGCATCAAGATATTCAGATTTAATCACACCAGCAAGACCAATCACATTATTTGTATCTTTTTCTACTAATGTAGAAAGTCCTAATTTACTATCAAAGTTTGCATTATTTTTCAAAAAATCAATTGTTTCTTCTTTTGAAAACATAGATGAACCAAAAGTATTTTGAACCACTTTAAAGTTAGAAAATACATTTTCATATAAGCTATCAAAATCCTCTTCTATCATAGTTCGTAGAATAAGTCTTTGAGTATCTAATATTTGCATCTTTCCTCCTTTATTTTTGTGTTCATAAAATGGGAAAGCATTATAACAAAAGTTTTAATATATAATACGCCATGAAATATTTACAACACTATCCTACACATTTACAAGAACAAATAAAAAAACTAATTGAAACAGATAAATTAGACAAATATATAAAATCAAAATATCCAAAATCACACAATATAAAATCAGATAAAGCTTTGTATTCATATGTGATGGATTTAAAAAATCAATACTTCAAAAAACACCAATTATCAAAAATACAGTTTGATGGAAAAATAAATGTAATCAACAATGCCTTAGGAATGCATACATACATATCAAGGGTTCAAGGTAATAAACTAAAAGCAAAAAATGAAATAAGAGTTGCCACTATATTCAAAAATGTACCAGAAAAGTTTTTGGAGATGATTGTAGTTCATGAACTTGCTCACTTAAAAGAGAAAGAACACGATAAAGCTTTTTATGATTTATGTACTTATATGATGGATGATTATCATCAAACTGAATTTGATATGAGAGTTTATTTACTCTATATGGATAGATTTGGGAAGTTATATTAAACAGAAGGATTAACCTTCTGCTTATTATTTGTCAAGTTCTACTACGTTTAAGTACTCTTTGAAAGATGCTTGACCTAAGTTATCAGCTTGATACTTAGCAATTAAATCAGTTACAAAATCTACAACTTTAGAAGCTTCAACTTTTACACCTGCTTTTCTTGCAATTCTACTCTTAGCTGAACCTTCTAAGTGTCCACCTAATAATACATCATAACCTTCAACTCTATTTCCTTCTTCATCTCTAACTTTAGTTCCAACAAAACCAATATCAGAAATTTGTGGTTGAGAACATCCATTTCCACATCCAGAAATAGCAATCATTACATACTCATCGAAGTTTGGATTCTTCTCTTCTAGTTGCTCAACTACAACTTTTGCATACTCTTTAGTCTCTGTAATACCAAATTTACAGAATTGACTTCCAGTACATGATTGTAATCTTGCTCTAAATGGAGATGGAGCATATGGGTAACCTAATGCATCAATTTCATCAGCTAAAGCTTGAGCATCTTCATCTTTTACACCATAAATGATAAAGTTTTGAGTAGAAGTAAGTGCCATACCACCTACATTGTACTTAGTACAGATTTCACTCATTTTTACAAAGTCTTCACCAGCAACTCTACCTGAGTTTGTAGCAAATCCAATAAATGACTCACCCTCTTGTTTTGCTTTGTTAATTCCGAATTGATCTCTTTTATCAAATGGAGTAATAGCAGGCTCTACAGTTCCCTCTTGTAATGCATAACCTAATCTAGTCTCAATCTCTTCAACAAACTTCTCAACACCCCAGTCATTAACTAAGTGTCTAACTCTTGCTTTATTTCTGTTTGCTCTGTTTCCATGATCTCTAAAGATTTCAGCACATACAACTGCAACATCTTTTACTTGCTCTGGTTTAACATATCTGTTTGCTCTATATGCGATTTGTTTTGATTTTGATAAACCACCTGCAACAGTTAAATCAAATAATACTTCATCACCTTCTTTAAATGCTGTAAATGCAACATCTTGTATCTCATGTGCTGCTGCATGTTTTGAACATCCTGAAACACCAATTTTGTACTTTCTTGGGAAGTTACAGAATCTATCTTCATTTTCATCAAAGTATGTATCAATCTGCGTAGCAATTGCACTTGCATCAATGATTTCTTCTGCATCAATACCACCAACAGGAGAAGTCATAATAGGTCTTGGTCCATCACCAGATGCCATTCTTGAAGTTAATCCTACAGAATCTAATAATTCAAAGATTGCTGGAATATCTTTGATTTCAATAAAGTGATATTGAATATTTTGTCTATCTGTAAAGTCAACTAAACCTTGAGCATACTCTTGACCAATTTTAGCTAATACTGCTAATTGTTCAGTGTTCATTTTTGCATCAACGATTTTGATTCTTTTCATGAAGTATTTTTTATCTTCTAAACCTTCTGCATTGATGTGTGGATACATACCGTACCATTTTAAAAGACCAATATATTCGTCACTTAAAGGGATACCTTCTTGTGCTTCTTTAAACATGTCTTCAACTACTCTTAAAGGGTTTCTAGATGCTTTTAATTGCTCTACTGCTGATAACTCTTGTTCTGCCATGCTTTTCTCCTATTCATATATATTCATCATATTATCTTAATTCAATTACAATTGTATAATAAAATATTTGCGAATTTAATTTTTTCAATTATAGCTATTTTTGTTTAAATTCTAATTAACTTAATCTTGATTATTTTAATCAATTATATTTTAAACGCCATTAAATCACTACTTTAATGCCTAGTTGCACTATCTTGATTAATTTTATTAACTATATACACATATACAAATAAAAAAATTATTTATTTAAATTTCTCGCCACAAACACCATAAAATAGGCTTTTATTTGTATGATTAAATTTTAAGATGTTTTTTTGTAAATTTTCAAGTTCATTTTACAAAGGAGTAGCATTGGCAGTAGAGTTTGAAAATAAATATGTATATGGTGAATTTATAGATGATCCTTTGGTAGATCAGATTTATTTAATCGCAATGTATATTAAAGCAAATGACTATATTAGTGCCTATGGAATCATGCTTCAACATAACTTTTCTTTAGAAAATATTATTTCAAAAACACAAACATTAAAAAACAGTGACTTTGTAAAATTCGTAGATTTTGTGATATCTCAAAAGAGGTAATAAATTTTGAATAATCCTGACTTTTCTATATTTATATATAATATTATTCATTTAATACGAGCTCGTAAAGATTTTGAGTCTGCAGCGACTCTTATAAAAGAAAAAAACATCACCTTTGAAGAACTTACTTCAAAAACTTATAAACTTACACAAAGAGAAATAGCTATTCTTGCTGATAAAATATTAGAGATTAAATAATAAATTTGAACAAAGCAAGAGGGAAGCAAATTCTCTTACTTTGTAAAGTGCTTTTTATCGTGTCCGATATTACGTAATTTAAAAAAATTCGTTTTTCAATGTCCGAACAAACTTTTCCTGCTACAAAAGAGTTGTTAGACTAAAAGTAAATTTTAGAAGGAACAATCTTATTAAATATTATAATAAGCTGTTATACTTGGTCGTTTTAAAAATATAATTAAAACTGATGGATTATAAAGGCTATTAACTTATAAAATAATAAATTTAATATTATTTTATAATAAGAATAAATGTTTTCGCTTTTTTCTACACAAAATAAACAAAGCAAAATAGATTTTTCACTATAATGCCTCACTAAATAATTTTTAAGAGCAACAATGGAATTAACAAAAGAACAATTAGAACAATTTAACAATGATGGGTTTTTAATCATCAAAAACTTTGCAGATACACAACTATGTGAGAAGATACTTGAAAAAGCAAAAGATCACTTAGTAAGAAAACAAGCACCAATTGAGAGTGAACAAGAGTACATGAGTCTTGATGAAGACAAAATCACAGTAAGAAGACTAAGACAAGTTTATGACAGAGAAGAGGTTTTTCAAGAGTGGATGACTTCTACAAATATCAGACCTATTTTAAAACAAGTGCTTAATGATACTCCTGTACTTACACTTGCACACCATAATTCAATCATGACTAAACTTCCACACGAAAGTACTAGAACTTACTGGCACCAAGATAGAAGATATTGGCACTTTGAAGGTGATAATTTAGTATCTGTATGGCTAAGTCTTGGGGATGAGTTTTTAGAAAATGGACTTTTAGAGTTTATTCCAGGTAGTCATAAAATGAACTTTGATAAAAGTAGATTTGATGGAGTTGATAACTTCTTAGATGATAATAAAGAAAATATTGAACTTGTAAAAACAAAAGTATCTCAAAATCTAAGTAAAGGTGATGTTGTTCTATTCCATTGTAAAACTTTACATCATGCTAGTAAAAACTCAACGGACAATGCAAAAATTTCATTTGTTTATACAGTAAGAGCATTAAGCAATAAGCCATTAGAAAATACAAGAAGTGACTTCAAGGAAGTTATTCTTGACTAATGAACTTATCAATCTAATAAAAGAAAAAACAAAACTATCAAATAAATCAATTTTAAATATCATCAATCTTCTTGAAGAAGGTTGTACTATTCCATTTATTGCTAGATATAGAAAAGATTTAACAGGCGGAGCGGCAGATGAAGATCTAAGAGTTTTTGAAGAGGTATATACATACTCTCAAAAACTTCTAGGAAGAAAAGATGAGATTTTAAATCTTCTAAAAGAGAAAAACTTCTTAAATGACAAAGTGTCAAAACAACTTGAAGAGGCAAAAACTCTACAAGCTTTGGAAGATATTTACGCTCCATTTAAAGACAAAAAATCATCAAGAACTTCTAATGCCATAGAAAACGGTCTAGAACCACTTGCCAATATCATCCAATCTTTAAAATACACAAAAGATGAAGTAACTCAAAAAGCAAAACAATTTACTAATAAAAATATCAAATCAATTGATGAAGCACTAACTGGTGCAAAAGATATAATCGCTCAAAGATATGCAGATGATTTCAAATCAAAAGAGATTATTAGAAATCTAATATCAAACTGGGGGAATATAGAAGTAAAAGAAGGAAAAGAGTTCGAGAAAAATGGAGTTTATTCAAACTTCGCAGGGCAAACTGAAAAGATAAAATATATCAAACCCCATAGAACTCTGGCAATTTTAAGAGCAGTAAATGAAAAACAACTATCTATCAAAGTAGATATAGATGAAAAACATATCTTAGAAAATATCAAAAAATACAAAATTCCAGCATGGGCAAATACATCAAAAGATATAGTGTTTGATGCATATAAAGATGGACTAAAAAGACTACTTCTTCCTAGTCTAAAAAGAGAAGCCTTAGCAACACTAAAAGAAAACGCTTCAAAAGAAGCTATTGAGCTTTTTGGTAAAAACCTAAAAGAGTTACTTCAAACAGCACCACTTGTAAATCAAGTGATTTTAGGAATGGACCCTGGATTTAAAACTGGATGTAAACTAGCAGTGATTGATGAAAATGGAGTTTATTTAGACTCAAGTGTGATTTATCCTACAAAACCAAAAGAAGATATAGTAGCTTCATCAAAAACAGTATTAGCTCTAATCAAAAAGCACAACATCACATCTATTGCAATAGGAAATGGAACAGCTTCAAGAGAAACAGCCTCTTTTGTAGCAAATCTAATCAAAGAAAACAATCTAGATATAAGCTACGCAATAGTTAGTGAAATTGGTGCTAGTGTATACTCTGCTTCTAAAATAGCCGTAGAAGAATATCCTAACTTAGATGTAACTATAAGGGGAGCTATCTCAATCGCACAAAGATTAAGAGATCCAATGGCAGCACTTGTAAAAATAGACCCAAAATCTCTTGGAATTGGTCAATATCAACATGATGTAAACCAAAAAGAGTTAGCAAATAAACTAGAAAATACTACAATAGATTTAGTAAATAAAGTAGGAGTAGATATAAACTCTGCTTCATATAAACTACTATCTTTTATCTCAGGTATCTCAGAAAAACTAGCAAAAAATATAATAGAGCATAAAAGTAAAATCAAAAAATACTCATCAAAAGAGCAACTACTAGAGGTAAAAGGTGTAGGTGCAAAAGCTTACGAGCAGTCAGTAGGATTTTTAAGAATCAAAGATGGAAAATCAATCCTAGATAATACAGCTATTCACCCAGAAGATTATAAAATCACAAAAAATCTTCAGAAAAACTATGATGTAGAAAATATAAAAGATACACAAATAGAAGCAATAGCAAAAGAATTAGGAAGTACTCCACTAAAACTAAAAGATATTATAGAAGAGCTAAAGAAACCAGGATTTGATATAAGAGAAAACTTCAATCAAGTTCAGTTTGTCCAAGATGTTACAAGTATTGAAGATCTAAAAGAAGGATTTATCCTAAGTGGAATAGTAAGAAACATCACAGACTTTGGAGCTTTTGTAGATATAGGACTAAAAAATGATGCCCTACTTCATATCTCACAAATTTCAAATAAAAGAATAAATCACCCAAGTGAAGTTCTTAGTATAAATCAAAACTTGGAGAAAATAAAAGTTGTTTCTATTGATTTAGAAAAACAAAGAGTAGGACTAAGTCTAAAATAAAGGAGTTTTCATGTTTAGAAGTTTAAGAAAAGGTGATACATCTATAGAAATTATTTCTGGAAATTATTATGAAACTATAAATTCAAAAGATACAACACTTTTATTAGAAAACAATAAAGTTACAATTTCTACTACACTTAATCCAATTGATGAAAACCAAGAAGAAGATATTAGTTATATTTTAGTTGAGAATAAAAACTTACCAAACAAAGTATTATTTAATGACAAACAAATTAGAGAAAGAATTGAAAGTTTTTTTACTTCTTATCAAAAAGATATTAAAGATTTAGAATTAAAAATAAAATATGATAAGAGCTATCAATTTAAAATAAATATATCACCTTTTGACAAATATGGATTAACTATGAGCAATAGAAAGTGAGCATTTTCAAAATGGCGTAAAGAAAAATCAAATTAAATCTGTAAAGAAATTTGAACTGTCTGAGGTGAAGCATGAGCCGAGTTTTCAAATTTTAAGATTTCATTTTATTTTTTAGCTATTTTGGAACTTAGCTCACGATTTTCTTTTTGCTACTTTTTCTTTACTAAAAAGAAAAAGTCGAAGCATCATTCAAAACAAATATTAAAAGCCTAACTAAAAATACATCTTTATTGATATTCATCAATGATTCTTTAATAAATATTGATTACAATTATCAAAATATTTAAAAGGATACATTGATGGAATATACTTTAGCTTTAATAATACATGTTTTATGTGCAATCATATTTTTAGGATTTGTTTTCTCTGACGTTGTAGTTTTCCCTATTTTAAAAAAGAAATTAGGAGAAGATGAACATCAAAAAATTATGCAGATTATCATCTCAAGAGGGATCAAGATTTTCCCACCTGCTGTTTTACTTCTTGTTTTAAGTGGTGGATTTATGTTCTCAAAATACATCAATAGTGAAGCAGGAGCTTTTAATAGCTCATTGCAGATAGTTCTTATGATAAAAGTTCTTTTAGTGCTTCTAATAGTCTTAGCTATTGTTTATTCACTTATTTGTAAGTTCACTAGATTACAGCAACATCCATTTGTTCATAAACATGGACACACTATTGTACTGGTATTGGGATTTATGGTTGTGATTTTAGGAAAGTTAATGTTTGTAGTTTAAAAACTAGAGATAAAACTCTAGTTTTTAAAAGCAATTGCGTCTACTTCAACTAAAACATTTTTAGGAAGTGTTTTTACTGCAACTGTAGCTCTTGCTGGTGCATCTTCTGCCCTGAAGTACTCACCATAAATTTCATTGAATGCTGCGAAATTATCCATATCAGATAAATAACAGTTAGTTTTTAAAACATTGTCATAAGAAGAGTTTGCTGCTTCTAATACTGCTTTTAAATTTTCCATTACTAGTCTTGTTTGCTCTTGGATTCCACCTTCTACTAGTTCCATAGTTTCAGGAACAAGTGCAATTTGTCCAGAAGTAAATACTAAATTTTCAAAAGTTGTACCTTGGTTATATGGTCCGATTGCATCTGGAGCTTTATTAGTTGAAATAATCTTTTTCATTTAAATCCTTTATATTCTAAAAAATATATTATTGCTAAATCTATCTTTCAATAGGGAAAAATAGTTCAAAATCTCTTTTTATATGACATAGTGTTTCATGATTAGCCAGTTTGAAACCTTTGTATTCAAGAGCTGCTAAAACTACTGCTTTTGAATATGCAAGTACAGTTTCATCTTCTAAGTATTCATCAACTTTAATCCACTTAGCATCTACTATCTCTTTTGTATCTTGAATATTTATTTCTAAAGACTTAGCTTCTGCGATACATAAAACATAAAGATTTGATTTATGGAATTGGTGAGGATAGAAGTGTCCTAAAGAGATAATTGACTTAAACTCTATATTTACCCCTGTTTCTTCTAAAACTTCTCTCTCAACCGCTTTAGAGATCATTTCTCCATTGTCTATATGACCACCAGGAAGTTTATATCCAATAGTTGAGATTTTCTCTTTGATTACTAATAGTTCTTTGTTTTCATTTATTACAACTGCACCTACTCCTAAAGTATGGTTTGCAGCAGTTGGTATGATGGCATCTGGGATTAATCTTTTTACAACAAGAACAAAATCTTCATCACATGTGTGATAAATAAAACCTCTTTGAGTAGCAACTGGGATAAAGTCTGATTTTTCTATATTTATATAAATCCAGATAAGGTTTCTTCTATCTTGTGTCTCTTCAATTAAAAAATCTAAATTAAGTTCGAATTCTTCTTTTGTAGATGGTAAATCTTTTGATTCAATTGTGATTCCATTGTATGGATCTAAGACTGTTGTAAAACAGCCTATTTTTTCAACGCTTGTATTATTCATAACTTACACCTTTATGGTGTAATAATAACTAAAAAGTGATTAAATCTATAAGTGTGTAGGCTATAAACAACATCAAGAAACCAATAGAAATATCAAGAATTTTCCATGTTATTGGCTTTTTAAATAAAGGAATTAATACTCTTGCTCCAAAACCTAAAAGAGTAAACCAAGATGCAGATGCAGTAATAGCTCCAAGTAAAAAATATAGTTTTAAATCATCAGAGATATTTGCTCCAATACCACCGATTAATAAAACCGTATCAAGATAAGTATGAGGGTTTAAAAAAGTAAATACTAATAGCATAGTAATTACTTTTTTAAGTGGGTTTGTTTTGATTTGATCATCAATCTTCATGCTTTCATTTTTAAATGCAGCTTTGAATGAAAGAATTGCATAAACCGTTAAGAAAGATATTCCAATTACTGCAATAGCGTTGATTAAAAACTGGTTTCCTTTTATAAAAAATCCAAGCCCAAAAACACCTGCAGAGATTAATAAAATATCAAAAAGCGTACATAATACAACTGCAATTAAAACGTATTGTCTTAAAAGTCCAAGCTTTAAAACATAAGCATTTTGTGCTCCAATAGCTACAATAAGTGAGAATGTAACTATGAAACCCTTAAGATAAATATCAAGCACCCCAGTATACCTTCGCAAGATTTACTATACCACTTACGATAAATTGTACAGCAATAGCTCCAACAATTAAACCCATAAGTTTTGTAATAATATTTTGACCCGTTAAACCTAAGTATTTTTTGATATAAATTGAGTTTTTCAAAATCAAATAGAATAAAATAGCATTGATAATAAATGCTACTGAAATAGATACTAAATCAACAAATGTTTCAGCTTGATGTTTAAAAATGATAATAGTAGTAAATAAACCCGTTCCAAATGCAATAGGAATACCAATAGGTATAATTGCTAGTTCTTCATCATTTTTATTTGATTCTTCATCATCTTTTTTATCATCACTTTTAGCACTTCCCGTTACCATTGAAATAGCCATTAAAATAAGAACTAATCCACCCATAACTTTTAGTGAATTCTCATCAATTCCAAATAATTTTAGTATTGCTTCACCAGAGATTAAAACAACAAAAAATGCAATGATAATAGTAATAGTTGATTTATACGCAACCTTAGTAATTTGCGTTTTAGTAATATTTGTACTAAGCAGTGAAAGAGCAATAGCACTTATGCCTATGGGATCCATAATAGCAAAAAATGTTATCGCCTGCTGCATGAAGGCTTGGAAGAGTTCCAATTAACTCATCCCGCCTTTTGCTTTCATTTTTTTCTCTAACCTATGTCCAATATAACTTAGAATTGAAGTAATTGATAAATATAGTAGTGCTACAACTATCCACGTTTCAAATGGGGAGAAGGTATTAGCAACAATCTCTTTACCAACTTTTGTAAGGTCTGTAATAGAAATAACAGATACTAAAGATGAATCTTTGATAAGTGCAATCATCTCACCAACAAGTGTAGGTAGTGCTCTTTTAAACGCTTGTGGTAAAATAATATATCTCATTGCTTGGAATTTAGAAATACCAAGTGATGACGCAGCTTCTAACTGACCTTTATCAATAGATTGAATAGCACCTCTTAAAATCTCTGCCATATATGCACCAAAGAAAATACCTAGTGATAATACACCAGCTACAAATCTTTCAAGTTCAAAGATGTTCGCTACAATAAAGTAGAATAAGAAGATTTGCACAAGCAGAGGTGTTCCTCTAATAATCGTAATATATACAGTTGCAATATCTCTTAAGAATACAAAAGATGATAGCTTCATCATTGCGACTATAACACCAATAATAAATGTTAGTATTGCGGCAAAGAATGAAATCTTTAATGTAACCCAAAGACCACTTAAAACAGGTCCAGCTCTCATCTCAGTTTTTGAGGCTACATAATCACCTTCGTATACTTCTTCTCCAACTTCATAATCAAATGAAAAACTACTATCTACATTTTCTAGTACAACTTTTTCAAGACCTTCAATATAATATTTACCGTCTTCTAACACTAGTTTTCCATCTAGTGGAGCTTCAATAGAAATGTTCTCTTCATAAACGAAATATTTAGGAACAGAGTTCCATTTCCAAACATAATTCATATTCGCTGCTGCTGAATAGAAAAAATAACCTACTGCTAAGTAAAACGCTAGGGCAATGAAATGCCCTAGGTTTTTATTTTGTGACCATGCTTCTTTTTTTGCCATGTATTATTGAACTCTTTTTAACCAAGCTGTATCTTGCAGCCATTTTTTATTTAATTTTTCATGGAAATCTACAACTTTGTCTTCTTTAACTTGTCTTAAGAAGTTATTTAACCAGTTTAAGAAATCCGGATCACCTTTTCTAATAGCCCACCCTAATGGCTCATATGTTAATGGAGCATCTAAGTGAATTAACTTATCTTTACCTTTATCAGACATAAATAAGATATTGTAAGGTTGATCATAAACGAACGCGTCAGCTTTTCCGTTTAATACTTCTGCAGCCGCATCAGCTTCTGTTTCAAAAGTAACAATTTTTGCATTTTTGAAGAATTTTCTAGTTGCAACCTCTCCAGTTACTCCTAATTTAGTAACTACAGTGTACTCAGGTTTATCTAGATCTTTAGCTGTTTTAGCTTTTCCTGCTAATTCTTTTTTCATTAAAATTGTTTGTCCTACAACTACGTATGGATTAGCAAAGTTAATTTTTAAGTTTCTTTGTTGAGTAATAGTCATACCAGACATGATAATGTCACACTTCCCAGTAACTAGTGCAGCAATAATTCCGTCCCAAGAAGTAGGTAATAATTTTAATTTAACACCCATCTCTTTTGCCATTCTCTTAGCCATGTCCACATCATAACCAATAATTCTACCTTTTTTATCTTTCATCTCAAAAGGCATGTACCCAGGTTCCATACATACTTGCATTTCCCCTCTTTGTAAAATCTTGTTTAATGTAGATTTTTTCCAAAGATTAATATCATCTGCAAAAGCATTTACAGACGCTAACGAACTAACAGCAAATGCTGCAACTAACAGTTTCTTAACAAATTTTTTCATTCTCTCTCCTTTTTGTAAGATTGACTTTTTTATCATACTTTATTGTACTTTTTTAAGCCACTTAGTCTCTACGAACCATTTTTTGTAAAGTCTTTCATGTAAGTTAACAACTTTGTCCTCTTTGATTTGTCTTAAGAAGTTGTTTAACCAGTTTTGGAAATCAGGATCCCCTTTTCTAATAGCAAATGCTAATGGTTCATAAGTCAATGGTGTATCCATATGAATTAATGAACCTTTACCTTTTCCATCCATAAATACAGTGTTATATGGCTGGTCATTTACAAATGCTGTTGCTCTACCATTTAATACTTCAGATACAGCTTCACTTTCTGTTTCAAATGTGATAATTTCTGCATTTTTGAAGAATTTTCTAGCAGCAATCTCTCCAGTTTGCCCTAAAACTGAAGTAATTGTGTATTTTTCATTGTCTAAATCTTTTGAACTTTTAACTTCATTTTGGAATTTTTTGTTTAATAAAATTGTTTGACCAACTACGATATATGGGTCAGAGAAGTTAATTTTTAAGTTTCTTTGTTGAGTAATTGTCATACCAGAGATGATAATGTCATATTTATTTGTTAAAAGTCCTGCAATAATACCATCAAATGCAGTCTCTTCAATTTTTAATTTTACACCCATTGCTTTTGCCATAGCTTTTGCAATGTCAACATCATAACCAATAATTCTACCTTTTTTGTCTTTCATTTCAAATGGCATATATCCAGGTTCTAAGGCTACTCTTAATTCACCTTTTTCTAAAATTTTATTTAATGTTGAGTTTTTCCACAGGTTAATATCATCTGCGAATAAGTTTGTGTTTACAATTAATAAAAATGCGATTAAAATCTTTTTGATCATCTAAGTTTTGTCCTATTTTCTAAATTTTTTTATGTTTTTGTTTTTAATTAGTGAACTAAAATTTCATTTAGGAATTTTTTAGCTCTTGGTGATTTAGGATTATGGAAGAATTCATCAGGAGTTGCTTCTTCTACGATTACACCCTCATCCATAAATACGATTCTATCACCTACTTCTTTTGCGAATCCCATCTCGTGAGTTACACAAACGATTGTAAAATCTTCTTTTGCTAAGTCTTTCATTACTGATAAAACATCACCAATTGTTTCAGGGTCTAATGCTGATGTTGGTTCATCAAATAAAATTACTTTTGGTTTCATTGCAAGAGATCTAGCAATTGCAACTCTTTGCTTTTGTCCACCAGATAAATCACTTGGGTAAGAATCAGCTTTATGCTCTAGTTTTACTTTTTCAAGTAATCCCATAGCGATTTGAGAAGCTTCTTTTTTTGAAGTGTTTTTAACTAATGTTTGAGCTATTGTAATATTTTCTAAAATTGTTAAATGTGGGAAAAGATTAAAGTGTTGGAATACCATACCAACTTCACTTCTTATTTCTTGAAGATTCTTTTTACTTGCGTGAATATCGATATCATCAACAATAATTGAACCATCATCAATATCTTCAAGACCATTAATACATCTAATTAATGTTGATTTACCTGATCCAGAAGGACCACATACAACTACGATTTCACCTTTTTTTACAGAAAAGTTGATTCCCTTTAATACGTGGAAATCATCATAAAATTTATTTATATCTGTCATTGAAATTATATTATTACTCATAGACTCTCTTTTTTTAAATTCGGAAGCTTAAATATTACTGAATTTAGTTTTAAAGTTACATTAAGTGAATATTATATGTATTAATTACGCTCTTTATATATATAAATTGTATAAATAATGATATAATTCACGTTTTAATAGGGAGGGGTTAATGACGAAGGCTAAGTTATATGAATACAGAGCCGATTTATTGCTACTTACAGTTGCCATTGCATGGGGTGTTACGTTCCTTATGGTACAAGAGGCAATTGATTCTACACCAGTGTATTCATTTCTATTTTTTAGATTTGCATTAGCATCAATTTTGATGTTTTTCATATCTTATAGGTTTCTAAAAGAAACAAATAAACAAACCGTTATATACGGAATTATTTTAGGAATATTTCTATTTTCTGCATTTGCTACACAAACCTTTGGACTTGCATATACAAAGAGTTCAATCGTTGCATTTATTACGGGACTAAATGTAATTTGTGTACCTTTTTTAGCATATTTTATTTTTAAAGACAAAGTTAAACTAAAAGTGTTTTTAGCATCATTTGTTGCTGTATTTGGTCTATATTTACTTACAATGAGTGGAACTTTGACTATTGGTTATGGTGAGTTTTTAACTCTATTTTGTGCTGTATTATTTGCATTACAGATTATTTTCACGGGAAAATATTCTAAACTAGTAAATGTATATTTATTAGTTTTATATCAATTAGTTACTGTTGCTGTTTTATCATTATGTTTTTCACTTGCACTTGATGATGTAACATTTGCAATTGATTATAACTATGCATTTTATAAGGCTGTTATTATTACAGCAGTTTTTGCTACTGTTTATGCATTTTTAATTCAAACATATATGCAACAATTCACAACTGCCACTAAAACGGCTATTATTTTTACAATGGAACCAGTAAGTGCATCAATATATGGATACTTTGCTGGTGGAGAAATACTCACAACTACACAAATATATGGAGCAGCGTTAATTATCGTAGCAACTTTGATTGCCGAGTTACGATTTGGGAAAAACAAAGGATAATTTTCACGCTTTTTTATTGCAACTTTGCCTTGTTATTATTTTAGATTATTTTTTTAAAGGAGTAACAAGTGCAAAAGTTTTTATACATTACTGATCAAGAAGAATACACAGAACACAGTTTTATAGGCCCTTTATTTGAAAAATATCTAAATAAACATTTTGATATAAATATCGTTTATTTCTCAAAATACAAAGTAGAATTTGAGACAAGAAATGAAGATAAATTTATTATTCCAGACCAATTTAGAAAAAATCCCATTGCTGAACTTGAAAAAAATGGAGTTAATCTAGATGATTATGAATATATTGCTGTTAGAAATGACATAAATATTCTAAAAGAGGTTATTCAAAGAAAACCTATTCATAAATACAAAGTGGCATTTAGACTATCATTTCCTAAAAGAATTGCAAAAATCCAAACAGATGAAGCAAATCATAAAAAGAGTTTCTTAGATGTTATAAATAATAAAATTCAAACATATACAGAAACTAATCTAATTAATGAGTGTGATATCTTCCTACCAACTTCAAGACAAATGAGAGATGACTATCTAAAAGATGTTAAAACTAGAACATTTGTAATTCCATCTGCTATTGATCCTGATATGTTAACAAATAACATTCAACATGAAGGAATTGAAAAAAGATTCTTCTATGCTGGAACATTGGATAAACTAAGAGAGTTTGAGACTATTTTAGATGCCTTTAGCGAATTATCTGATGGAAGTTATAAACTTATGATTTCTACAAAAGATCCTGAGTATGCCGAAAACTTAGTAGAAAACTATAATGAAATAAAAGATCATATTGAAATATACAATGCAAAAACTAAACAAGAGTTATTAGACTTGATTGCAAAAGCAGATATAGGAATTGCCCTACTTCCTGATATTTCACTATTTAACAGCTCAACACCAATGAAAGTACTAGACTATTACTCATCAGCAGTACCTTGTATCATGTCGAACAATGAAAATAACTGCTCAATTTTTGAAGATGATGATAGTGCATGGATTTCTGATTTTAGTAAAAAAGACATAAAAGAGAAACTTGATTATATTTTAGGTCTAACAAAAGATGAAGTAGCACAAGTTGGAGCTCAAGGACAAGCAAGGTTACTTGCAGTTAGAAACTACCAAAGAATTGCTGATGACTTAGCTCATCAACTAAATATTTTATAAGAAGAGAATATCTCTTCTTATTAAAACTCATATCTTAAAGCTAAACTAATAGCTTGTAAATAATTATGATTTAATGTAGATTTATTAGGATAACTCTCAACTAAAGTTTCATGATCCATAAAAGTGAAACTATAATTTACGTCTAACTTTACATTTTCATTTAGTTCATATAAAGTCCCTAGTTTTGCTCCTATTAAATATGAAGAAGATTCTACATCATTATTAGGCGTTGCAACAGGTGTTGTATCCCATGATAATTGAGATAAACCAACATGAGCTCCTAAATAAGGTATAAAAGAGTTTTGTTTTTCAAATAAATATCTTGAAGCAATATATAAATTATCAAATCCAACATCTGAATTATTAATTCGCTCATAATTTACTGATAATTCTATATCTTCACTATATTTATATCCTAATTCAATACCAATTCCATGACTTGATTCATCTACATCATTTGTTAATGTTACTGAACCACTATTGTCTTTTTTATCCATATTTGCTTTTGATAGACTTGTTGAAAATGAAACAAAGTACTTTGAATCTTTTAATACCTCAAGTAATGTTTCATTTTGTGCAAAACAGCTTGTTGAAACTAATAAAAATGTGAATATTGATTTCTTAATTTTTTTCATATTTTCCTACTTCCTTACAATATGTGCAGCACCAGATTCTAAACATACTCTAGAGTTCTGACCTACTGGTGTATATATTTGAACAACACTTGATGGCGTATCTTTAACTATAGAATCACCTGAAAATAACTCTTGATAAGTTGCTATTTGACCAGAAGTTGGAGTTGCAGGTGATGTTGTCAAACAAGCAACTGTAATATTTACAGTTGTTTGTTTAAAAGATGAACCACCGCCACCTCCTCCACATCCAGCAAGTCCCACTATAACTGATATTGCTAAAATTAATGAATATAGTTTTTTCATTTTTACTTCCTTATTCAATTACTATTTGACCATCTAGTGGTACTGTTGTTGAAATATACAATTGTCCATCAATTTCTGTTATTGTTGCACTGTTTCCTGATGGGTAAGGTGTTGATGGAGAAATAACATTTTTTGTTTCAACCTCATCACCTGTTGTTGTATTAATAGTTACATATTTTGTAGTTGTTTTACCTTCATTATCTGTAGAAACAACAATTTTATATAAAGTTCCATTTGACTTTACTTCTGATGTAGTTTCAACATTTCCATCTTTATCTGACTCAACACTTGAACCTTCTATTGTTGAAGTTGCAGTAGTTGTTGTAGATGCACTAGTATTTACAACTTCATGTTTTACTGTTCCATCTGTATTTAACTGAAGTTTAATACTACCATTTGATATATTATCAGTTGATTCAATATTTCCACTTGCATCTACACTTGTTGTTGAACCATTTGATACTACTTTCATTGATGAACTTTGTCCATTTGAATTTTGTAATGTTGATTGAGCTGAACCATCTGTATTTAAATATACATTTACTACTTTATCTACAAACTCTAAAATACTTTTTACACTCTCTTGAGAGATCACTTTTTCTACTGAACTTAATAAACTATTATCAAAAGAAGATTGAGTTGTTACATCACTTCCATTTTCTGTTGTAGTTACTTGTGAACCACTTGCAGTATCTACAGCATTTTTAAATGTAGTTGATTGATTTGTTTCTATTTTATTTTGTAATACTTTGAAAATAAACTCTTTTGTATCACTTTGAGCATTACTTGTAATAGTAGCTGTAAGTGTTACATACTTATCAGATAAAGCATTTCTAATTACATCACCATCAACTGTAATACAAGCACTATTTGATGTAGCCCAAGTAATTGTAGATCCATTTCCTCCTGTACTTGGTAAAGGTTTAACTAAATTGTATTTTATATTATCTGCATCAATATTTTTATCTAACAAACTAGATATAGTAAGCATTGATTTATCTTTTACAACCTTTTGCTCATCACTTGATTCTTCTTTTAAAACAGTTAATGCAAAGTTTTTAGTTTCACTTCCTATTGTTGCAGTTAATGTAACTGATTCATCATTTGATGTTCTTGTCACATATCCCGAATATGGTGAGATAACATTATCATTTGAACTACTCCACGTAATAGTTTTTCCTAAAATAGAATCCACTAAGTTTAATTTACTAGTGATTTGATATTTTGTTAAATTCTGTTCTTTAATAGTCTCAAACAATAATTTCCCAATTGCTTCAGCATCTGTAACAGTTCCTTTTGGAACAGTAATTAAGAATATCTTCTTAGAACTAAATTCACCTTTTACAATAGTTGCAGTTACAGTAATAGTTTTATCTTCACTTCCTTGTGTTACTGCTCCAGATGTATCTATAACAGAAGTATCAGAAGTAGTCCATGTGATAGTTGAAGTACATATTGAATCAATTGAATTTACTAAGTTTAAACTACTTGTAACACTATCTTGATAAGCATTACTTGATTTAATAGTATCAAAACCTAATGCTGTATTTGTATTCTCAACACATTGTGCATCATTAGCAGCTTTTACACTTATATTAAATGATTCTTTATATTCTAAATTCTCAACATCTTTTGCAACAATAGTAACTGTTGTATCTCCCGCATTATTTGCTGATATTGTATAAACTATTTGACCTTGTGTTTGTGATAATTTAATTACAGTTATTGAACTATTAGCTAATAAACTTGTATTGCTACTACTTGCAGTTAAACTAGTAACATCAACATCATCCCAAATGTCAAAACTTATAGTTTTAGAAATTGCACTTGAACTTTGGTCATGTGAGATATCTCCAATATTTGAGATAGTTGGTCTATCATTAACACTTGTTAATGTATATGTAAATGTTTTTGTACTACTTAAACCACTAACTGTTGTAGTAACACTAATAGTTACAGCACCATTTGCATTTGATATAGGAACAACTATAAGTTTTCCATTTCGTATATATGCTTTTGCAATATTTGTGTTTGAAGAACTAGCTGTATACGTTGCACTTGAAGCATTTGAATCAATATCAGACGTGGCTAGGTTTATAACTAAACCTTTTCCATCTTCATTTTGTGTTTGATTTGATAAGTCTGTAGTAATAGTTGGGCTATCATCAATAGCCGTGATTGATACATTTACTGTTTTATCTACACTATATCCATTTGAATCAGTTAATGTTAGTATAAAACTATCATTTCCATTTTCATTTGCACTTGGAGTATATGTGATTGTTGTGCCACTTATTGAAATACTACCTTTACTTGGTGCAGTCTTTTGTGTTGCTGTTACAGTATTTCCATCTTCATCTGTATAAGTAAATACTAAATCTTTTGCAGTATCTTCATTTGTTGTTAATGAATTTGCTATATTTATTATAGGATTGTCATTTATATTATTAATATTAACTGTTAAGTTTTGTGTATCACTTAGATTACCACCACCATTATCTGTAACTTTTACAGTTATACTATAAGAGTTTTTAGATTCATAATTTGGTGCAGTTTTAAAAGTAATTACCCCTGTTGAAGAGTTAATATCAAATGAATTAGCATCTGTTCCTTGAAGTGAATAAGTTAGAGTTTGACCACTATTTATATCTGTTGCATCAATATCAATAACTGAAGTTTGATTTTCATCTACAGCAATTGTAGCACTTGCACTTCCACTATTACTAGTAATTGTAGGAGCATGATTATCTATAGAAGTAAATGTCCATGTTGTCTTATTTGTAATTCCTGCATAATTGTTATTTTCACTATCTTTAAATGCTGTTGCATCAATAGTTACATAATATGAAGTATTTAAATCAAAATTCACAGTTCTATTTATAGTTACTGTAGGTTTTGTTACATTACTTGAAGGTAAATTTTCTATAACAATATTTGAACTTGTAACATCTATAGTTTCTACTATAGAATCATCACTTGTTTTTTTGATGATAATATTTCCAATTCCTTTTTGAATATTCTCACTAAACTCTAATTTTATTGCCCCATCTATCTCAGCATTTGTTGCATTTAATACAGGGAAATATGTTATAACACTTGGTAATACAGTTATAGATTTCTGTGTTGCTGCAGAGTTATTATTTCCTACACTATCTGTAAACTTAGATGCATTTACATCTAAAGTTATTGATGTAGTTAATGAACTATCTGGTGTTAATGTAGCAGTATATAATTTTGTATTTGAAGAGTCTTGTGCAAAACTACTTAAAGTTCCACCTGTGACTGTAATATCACTTTTGATAAAGTCACTACTATCTTTACTTAATGTGAAAGAAATCACAGCTGTATCAGATAAAATCATGCTATTTTTATCTGATGATATTGTTACAGTTGGAATAAGAGTATCAATAGAAATCACTTTCTGTATTGCTGCACTGTTTTCATTTCCTGAAATATCAGTAAACTTAGAAGCATTTATATCTATTGTTGCATTTGTTGTACTTCCTGATGTTGGAGTAAATGTAGATGTATATACGTTTCCACTTTTTACTAAAGCTGATAATGTTCCACCAACTACACTCACATCTCCTACCACAAAGTTTGTACTATCTTCACTTAGTGTAAATGTAATATTTGCAGTTTGCCCTGATTTTAATGATGTTTTATCTGTTGCAATTACAACTGTTGGAGTAGTTGAATCAATACTAATATTTGAAGTATCAGAAACAGTTGTACTATTTCCTGCATTATCAACAACAGAAATTGAAGCATTTAAGGAACTTCCTTCAACACTTGAAGAAGTTATTGAATATGTTGTACTCCATGTTTCTGAGCTATTTGTCAATACTGCATTATTTGCTCCACCAAGTGCTGATAAATCAGCAGTTGCAGAAGATATAGTATCACTATTATTGTCTCCCCCTGCTGTATTATTCCATGAAAGAGTTAGAGTATCTCCTATTTTAAATACACCTGAGTTTCCAGTAGAACCTGAAATAGTTATATTTCCATCCGTCACACTTGCAGCTTGTGTATCTATAATTGCATTAGTAGAATCTACAGTAGTTGTACTATTCCCTGCATTATCTACTGCAGTAATAGAGATATTTTTATTTGTGGCATCTATACTACCTGATACAATAGTGTATGAAGCAGTATAAGTTCCTGATGAATTACTAGCTACTACAGAACTTCCTCCTCCAAACTCTGAGAAGTCAGCTGTTACAGAAGATATAGTATCACTATTGTTATCTCCACCTGCTGTATTATTCCAAGTAGCAGTTATTGTATCTCCTACTTTATATGCTCCACTTGTTCCTGATGCTCCTGATATTGATATATTTCCATCTGTAAGTGCTAAAGAGTCGTTATCAACTGTTGCATTACTTGTATCTGCTGTTGTTGTAGTATTTCCTGCATTATCAGTTGCTGTAAATGAAATATTTCTATTTGTTGCATCTATTGAACCACCGCCATCTTCTGTAATAGCAAATGTTGCAGTATATGTTCCAGATGAATTACTAGCAGCAACAGAACTTCCTCCTCCAAACTCTGAGAAGTTAACTGTTACATTAGAAATATCACTATTATTATCTCCACCTGCTGTGTTATTCCAAGTAGCAGTTATTGTATCTCCTACTTTATATGCTCCACTTGTTCCTGATGCTCCTGATATTGATATATTTCCATCTGTTAGTGTTGGAGCTTGAGAATCAATACTAGCATTTGTAGTATCCGCTGTTGTTGTACTATTTCCTGTTAGGTCTGTTGCTGTAATTGAAATATTTTTATTTGTAGCATCTAAACTTCCAGAAGTTATAGTATAAGTTGCCGTATATGTTCCAGATGAATTACTAGCAGTAACAGAACTTCCACCACCAAAAGCTGAGAAGTCAACTGTTACACTAGAAATATCACTATTATTATCTCCGCCTGCTGTGTTATTCCAAGTAGCAGTTATTGTATCTCCTACTTTGTATGCTCCACTTGTTCCTGATGCTCCAGATATAGATATATTTCCATCTGTTACAGTAGGAGCAGTTTTGTCAAATGTTACAGAAGATGAATCACTAACACTTGTAACTTGCACTCCACTATTTCCTGCACTATCTGAGAAATCAATAGTAAATGCAATTGAGCCTTCACTATTACTATTTTGCATAGTGTATGTAGCACTATAATTATTTCCACTAGTATTTGTAACACTAGCACTTTGTCCTGAGATATTTACTGTTGGGGTTGAACTCAAAGTCTCACTTGAAGTAAATGTAAGAGTTATAACATCTCCTACTTTTGCCTTAGAAGAACTTGTATTATTTGATGAAATACTTACACTTGATAAAGTAGGTTTATTTGCATCAATTAAATCCGAAGATTGTGTAATTGCTGTTGTATAAGATGTGCTTGTATTTCCTGCACTATCTTTTAATGTAAATGAAACGGGGATACTACTTCCTGAAGTTACATCTGTACCTCCTGAAGTTACAGTAAAAGTTGCTGTGTACGTAGTATTATTTGTTTTTGATAAACTTGCAAGAGTAAATCCACCTATAGTTCCTGTAATTGCTCCACTTCCTGTAGTATAATCATCACTATCACTTGTAACTGTAATAGTTGCTGTTACAGTATCTCCTATTTTCATAGATGAATTAGGAATTGATATAGAAGAAATTGTAGGAGCTACTGAATCAAAGGTAGCTGTCATTTGTGAACTATTTGCAGTAGATAATCCCCCACTTGAAGCTTGAAGATTAAAGTTTTCATCGCTTGAACCACTTGCAGTATATGTTAATTGCATTGAAGCAAATGTTGAAACTCCACTACTTGGAGTGATACTTATTGTTGCTGCATTTCCATCAGTATCACCTGTTGCACTCATAGTTGCAGCACCTGTACCATTAACCTCTGATAATGTGATTGCTGTTGAATAACCAGTATCTATAGTATTATTTGCATCTACTGCACTTACAACAGGAATAGTTGTTAAATTTGTAGAAACTCCATTTTGAATACTTAAAGGAATTGGCTGAGTTGAAAATATAAGTTTTGTGGCAATAACATCTGAAGTAATTAAATTAGCATTTATACTTGGTAAATTGCTTCCTACTCCACTTTGATCATCTGCTGTAATAGTAAAGCTTTCTTGATCAGATATAGCTGTATAGTTTACTGCTGTAAATGTAGCAATTCCAGAACTTGCAGCAAGGGAAGTTCCAGAAAGTGTCCCTCCACTAGATTCTGTTAGAGTTATTGTTTCTGTAAAATCTGTATCAATATTTCCAAATGCATCTACTGCTTTTACTACGGGCTGAGTTGTTAAATTATTCCCACTTACACTTCCTGATGGTTGCGTTGAAAATGATAAAGCTGTTGCATTTACATTTATTGTTGTTCCACTATTATTTGTAACAGCAGTATTTGAACCACTCATTTGTGTTTTCGATCCATCAAGAGTTAAATCTGTATCACCATCAACACTTAGTATAAACGTCTGCCCTTCTGTTACACCTGTATTATCATTAAAGTATCCATTTACAGTATATGTTTCACTAGCACCATCTGCAACAGAAACACTTAAACCACTAAATGTAATAGTGTCTGCCCCAGAGTTATAAATACCTGTTACATTTGAAGCATCATTTCCATTTAATCTCCAAGTAACTTTAGAAAAATCCCCTGTACCAGAAGTATTTAGTACTATTTGAGTTACATCTGTAGATAAAGCATCACCTCCACCACCATCTGTAATAGTAAAATCAAATAAGTTTACAGATTCACCTACTGTGTCTACAGTTGTATCTAAACTTACTGGTTCAGTTACACCTGCTGAAGCAGCTAATGATGCATCAGAGTCTACAGTATCAGTAGTAAAACTCCAAAACTTAGTATCACTAATACCTGAAATTTTACTACTAGATGATGCATTAATAAATGTACTTGCATCAGTTAAAATATAATATTCAGTACCATTTTCTAAAGTTGTATTAGGGTTAATAGTAATTGTTGATGTACCAGAACCTGTAACTTGAGCTGAAGTTACATCTATTGTTTCTACTAAAGAATTATCAGATGTTTTTTTAATATAAATATTTCCACTATTAACATTAACTGCTGCAGAGAAAGTAATAGTTAAGTTGGAATATACTGAAATACTAGTAGAATTATCTATAGGAGATAATGAATTGATAGAAGTGGCATTATTTTCTCTGTATAAAATACCTCTATTGTTTCCAGCAGGTGCATAATCGCCAATAAAAAGATCTAAATCTCCATCATCATCAATATCTACTAAATTAGGCATTAACCAAGGTGAAGTTGAATCACTAATATTGGTTAGGCTAGTTCCTAAAAAAGCAGTTCCTACATTTACATTAGAGAAACTTCCACCATTATTTTGATAATATTTTACTTCATCCTTTTGAAATTCTCCATGGAACATATCAAGGTCACCATCACCATCAACATCTCCGAAAGTGAATATTGGGTATGATACACCCGAAGGCATGCCTGTAGGAGCTGAACCACTAGAGAAACTTCCACTACCATTATTCTCATAATAAGATAACCCGCCAGCTTTTCCATGTGCCATAAATAAGTCTTGGTCACCATCTTGGTCAACATCTGAGAAAGTTAGAGTTCCCCAAATATCACCTGTTGAAGTAGGTAAACCTGTAGGACTGAAAGAACTAAATGTCCCATCTCCATTATTTTTGTAATAAATAATAGTACTATTAACACCAAAAGCTTGCTGCCTTGCAATAGCAACGTCAAAATCTCCATCATTATCTATATCTCCAATTGCAGGCATTTGTGTTTTTCCTGCATATGTTGCAGGTATTCCTGTTAGCATAGTTGTAGATGAAAAACTAGGAGCTTTTTTAGTTCCATTATTTTTATAGTAATATAGATTACCATCCCATGCCCCCACTAAGGCATCTAAATCTCCATCTCCATCTAAATCTCCAAATGATGGTGCTGCTTGCTGAGGATAAGATACAGAGGATAAAGGGTTTGTTGCAGTTATAAAAGGACCATTTGCATTTAATGAAGTAGCGATAATACCTGTAGACATAATTGTTAAAACATTTTTATTAATATCTTTAAATAAAATATCACTAACAATTTTTGATATAGTTTTTTTTCTAGAATTCATTCTTTTCTCCCCAATATGTTAACTCTGGTGTTGATAAAGATAATTTAAATGTAGAATCATTTGTATTTAGAATATTTGGTCTAATATGAGATACCGTTTTTACATCATATATTTCTCTTACAGTGTTTAGATATTCAATTACACCAATCAAAGTATTTGTTGGTAAATGAAATATTGCTACACCGGATTTTAAACTATCAAACTTTTTCAGAATTGGTGCATCACCATATAAATGGTCTTCCCTAAACTTTGACATACCAATAAATAAAAGTTCACCTCTTATATCTATACCCCTTGTAAAACCAGGTAAGGAACATAGAACTTCTTTTTTTAATGTATTTTTATTAACCCTAATTAATTCACCTTTTGCTGATTCTGCTAAATAGATATAATCTCCATAAATTCTTGGTGAATGTGGCATACTAAGGTTATTTAAAAGGATTTTATTTTTCTTAACGTCAATAAGTAAACCTGAATTATATTTATTTTCTCTCCAACCTTCCGCACTTGTTGTTTTCCCAAAGGCAGTTGCGTATAAAATTTCATTATTCTCAACTGCCATACCATTTAAGTGGCATGCGTCAATAGGTTCCAGCTCATCAATAAAGAAAGGTTTCCAAATTGGTGTAAAATTAAATCGATCATCAATTTTAACAAAACAAGAAAACTTTGTATTAATTCCTATTAGCCCATCATTTGTATAAGCAATATCGTGCATTGCAAGTTCACCAGTAAAATACTTTCCTTGAGGAATATACATCGCATCGTATTTATTAGGAGAAGAAGGATAAGTTTTTGCTAATTCTGCTGAATTTCTACATACAACTACTTCATCTTTCATTGCAATACTTATAGTTTCATCATCACATGAAATACCCATTACTCCTTCAAAAGTTCTAGGTAATTGAACTATTTTCCCTCTTTCAGCACTTAAAACAATTACTTTCCCTATTTGATATGTAGATATTATTAAACTTAATGAGTTTTTTTCTAAAATATCTACAACTTCAGGTTCATATCTGAATAAAAAAGGTTGATTATTATCTACCATTTTTTTCTCTTTTAATAAAAATATACCTCAATTCTATATCTCCTCTAATTAATTAATTGTATTTCTCTAGATAATTTATAATTTTATTTAAACTTATATCTAAATCTCTGTCATTAACTACTCTCAACTCTGGATTCTCTGGTTTTTCATAAATAGAGTCTACACCTGTAAAATCCTTAATCTCTCCAGCTCTAGCCTTTTTATATAAACCTTTTGGATCTCTTTTTTCACATACTTCTAAAGGTGTATCAACGAAAACTTCTATAAACTCATTTTCTTCTACTAGACTTCTAGCAAATTCTCTATCTTTTTTAAAAGGAGAAATAAATGCAGTGATTACTATAAGACCTGCATCAACAAGAGTTTGAGCTAAGTGAGATACTCTTCTTATATTTTCTTCCCTATCTTCATTTGAGAAAGCAAGGTCGCTATTTAAAGTATTTCTTAAGTTATCTCCATCAAGTAAATATGTTTTTAAACCTTTTTCATAAAGTTTGTGTTCTAAAGCATTTGCAAGTGTAGATTTACCACTTGCACTAAGACCTGTAAACCATATAATTTTAGGTGTTTGATTTAAGAGTTTTATTCTGTCTACTTTATTGATAGTACTATCATATGTAAAAATCAATCTATTACTTTCCATTTGTTACCAATATAAATAATTTTTTTATATGATAACAAAATTTTATTTGATTTAAGTCAAGAATATTGAAAATTTAATGAGTTTTAAAAAAATTTATTTATAATAATATTATTATGTAGAATATGCTAAGAAATACTAAATAGATAGAAGCTATTTTTTATCCCAAGAAATTACAGCCCATTCAACATATTCTGATTCTTGTTTTGAAGATAAATCTATATTTTCATAATAGTTTTCTAAAGATTTTATATCATTGTCTGATAATTCACCCAAAGACCATTTGATAGATTCGATAAATTTCTCTTTTGAAGTATATATTGTACTTCGTCCTTCACTTTGTACGAAGTTTACTGTTGCGTTTATTCCAAGAGAATAAAGAATATTTACAACATAGATATAATCTGGCTTTTTAATCACATCTTTTTCTAAAACATTTAAGATATCATCAGATACAAAAGTTCCACCCTTTTTAAATGAGATTACAACTTTTTTATTTGCTTTTTCATTTAGTTTTAAAAGAGCTTCTTTCATATCTTTTACTTCCATAGACCTAGAAGCAATAACCAAATCAGCACTTGGTACATCTTCCCATGAGTCATACCAAGATTTATTTATAGTTTTGATATTTGTAAGATTTTTTTCTTTTGCATTTTCATTTAGAACATCAAGCATTCCACTTGAATAATCTAAGCAATATACCTCATCTAGAGTATCTGCAAGTATTAAAGATAAGTTTCCAACACCACAACCAATATCAAGTGAACTTGAAATATTTTCTAAATTTAGAAGTTCTAAAAACTGTTCATTATAAATAGAGTTATGAACTCTTTTATTCATGTGAACTGCTTTTTCATCCCAAGCCTCTTTTCCTTTGGCTTTAAAAGTAGTTAACTCTTTTTGTTTTTTGTAAAGTTCGTTGAAATCTATATCTTCATATTTCATGATTAGTCTTTTTTAACCCATACTTTAAATTTCCAAGCAGGAGATTTAACATTACCTTGCTCATCTAGGATTGCATCATAATCTTTTTGTTCTGTCATATCCCAAGAAGAGAAATCTATCTGCTTTAAATATGCATCAGCTTCACCACTATAATCAACCTCAGATAAATACATCTTATCAACGTAATCAAACAGTGTTTCATATATATTTGCACCACCAATGATAAACAACTCTTCTTCACCATTTGCTCTTGCAAAATTAAATGCTTCTTGAACATCATTGAAAGTCTCTACACCTTCATGAGAGAAATCACCTCTTGTTAAAACTAAAGATGTTCTATTTGGAAGTGGTCTTCCAATAGATTCAAAAGTTTTTCTACCCATTAAGATATGATGACCTGAAGTAATTGTTTTAAAGTTTTTAAAATCCTCAGAAATATGCCATAACATTTCATTCTTTAGACCAATCTCCCAGTTATTTCCATATGCTACAATCATTGAAATTTTCATAATAGTTTGCCTTTAGATTATACTGCCATCACAGCTTTGATTGGTTCATCACATACATAATCAACTAATTGGAAATCTTCCATTTTAAAGTCATTGATATCTTTAATATCAGCATTAATATTCATAGTTGGTTTTTTATGTGGTGTTCTTGATAATTGTAAGTTTACTTGATCCATGTGATTAGAGTAAATATGTGCATCACCAAATGTATGTACAAAATCCCCTACTTCAAGTTCACAAACTTGTGCAACCATCATAGTAAGTAGAGCATAAGAAGCAATATTAAATGGAACTCCTAAGAATACATCTGCAGATCTTTGGTATAACTGACAAGATAATTTTCCATTTGCCACATAGAATTGAAAGAATGTATGACAAGGAGGTAATGCCATATTATCAATCTCAGCTACATTCCAAGCATTTAAGATAATTCTTCTTGAATCTGGATTATTTTTAATTTGCTCAATTACAGTTGCAAGTTGGTCATGGGCTTTACCGTCAGCACCCATCCATGATCTCCACTGAGAACCATATACAGGTCCAAGCTCTTTTACTGTATCAGTATTAACATAACCTAAGTCTTTTCCTTGAGCATCTGCGTTTGCAGTCCATACTGTTTTTTTACCGATTAGGTTCTCACTCTTATCACCAAAGTGAATCTCAGCAAGTCTTCTCTCATCTGTACTTCCTTCAATAAACCAAAGTAGTTCTGAAATGATTGCTTTTAAGTGTGTTTTTTTAGTAGTTACTAATGGAAAACCTTCAGATAAATCAAATCTCATTTGATAACCAAAAACAGAAGTTGTTCCTGTTCCAGTTCTATCCTCTTTTGTTACTCCATTATCTAAAATGTGTTGTAATAAATCTAAATATTGTTTCAAATATTTTCCTTTTAAAGTTAAAAAGTTTTGCTGGTGGTATTATATATAAATGAGGCTAAATTTTGAGTTTGATAATAAAAGAATATAAATTGAGTGAACTAGGTTCACTTTTACCTAAAGATAGATAAAAGCTCAACCTTATGCTTGAATCATTGTAATTAATGTAACAATTGAAGATGTGTAAAGTACTAATCCAAAAAATGTTTTCATGTCAAATCCTTTTTTTAATAAATCTGACTAGATGGTCAACAAACCGAGGAGAGAAATATTGGCTTGACCAGTCAGTCAATAGAATTATAACATACTTTGACTACTTAGTCAAGAGCTTTTAAAAATTTCTAATTTTTAGTTTATTCCTTATTTAAATATTCATATAAATATAGATATTGTTTTAACTCTTTTAAACTTTCATATTGTAAGCCATACTCTATCCATTGCTTTATTTCTTGGGGTATTTCCAAAGGCTTTAAAAGTTCCTCTTTTTTTGGTTTTGATATTTTATTGTGATCAGACAATAATGAAATATGGTTTAAAATAGAAGTAATATTTAAATCTCTAATTTGAGATATTTCTTCTAAACTCTTTTCATTTTCTATTAGTTCTAATGTTTCTAAATATGTTTTTGTTAACTTCTTAAGAGGTACTCTGTTTTCTAATTCCTCTTTATTTTCATCTTTGATTTTCTGACAAAGTTCTAAGAACTGTTGCCCATACTTCTCAAATCTAACTTTTCCAACTCCATTTATATCTAGAAACTCCTCTTGTGTATTTGGAAGTTTTTGACTTAATTCTTTTAGAGTTTTATCACCAAATATTACATAGGCTGGTACTTCATTTTCATTTGCTATTTGACGTCTTAGAGTTTTAAACTCTTCATATAACTTGTCATCAAAACTTAGTTCTAACTCTTGCTCTTCTTGTTCTAGTAAAAGTCCAAGTTTATCACTATCTATAAATAACTTCTCTTTTCCTTTTAATATATTCATTCCAAAATCTGATATTTTAAGGGCTCTAAACTCACCTAAATTTAAAGCTTGAATATCTATAAGCTTATCACATATAGCAACCCACTCATTTTTACTTTTTTCATGACCTATATTGTAAACACTAAGTTTATCGTGACCAAACTCTAAAAGCTTTTGATTTTTTGAACCTCTTAATACATCTACTATATGATTTATGCCAAATCTCTGCTCAGTTCTAAGTATAGCTGATAGTAGTTTTTGAGCATCCACACTTACATCTACTTGCTCAACTTCACCTTTAGTACAGTTATCACATAAAGTTTCACATTCATCTATCTCATCTTCGAAATATGAAGCTATGATTTTATGTCTACAGTTATTTGAAACACAATATCTATACATAAACTCTAATTTATCTAATGATGTAGATTTATACCCATCATCTATAGCTTCTTCTATTTGAAGTTTTCTTTTTACTTCATCAGCTTTTGAGTATAGTAAATATGTATAAGACATTTCACCATCTCTTCCTGCCCTACCAATTTCTTGATAGTAGTTTTCTAATGTTTTAGGAAGTGAAGTATGTAAAACAAACCTAATATTTGATTTATCAATCCCCATACCAAAAGCAATAGTTGCCACAACTATATCTATTTTCTCATATACAAAATCATCAAACACTTCATTTTTAGCTTCTACACTAAGTCCTGCATGGTAAGCTTTTGCATTATAGTTTTCATCTTGAAGAAATTTTGCAATACTTTCTGCTTCTTTTCGAGTAAATGTGTAGATGATTCCACATAATCCCCTATGGGATTTTAGAAAGTTTAATATCTGTTTTTTACCATTCGAGATTCTTGGTTCAACTTTTATTTCTAGATTATCTCTTTTTGTTTTAGCTCTGAAATGTTTTGCATTATTTAGATTTAAAGAAGTTGCAATATCTGCTTCTACTTTTTTTGTAGCAGTTGCTGTAAATGCACATATTGAAGTATCTGGGAAAAACTGTTTTAGCCTATTTAGATTTCTATACTCAGCACGAAATTCATGTCCCCATGCAGATACACAGTGAGCTTCATCTATTACAAAATAGTTTATATTTATTCTTTGTAAAACTCCTACAAACTCATTTGAAGTAAACCTCTCAGGAGCGACATATATAAATTTTAGTTCACCTTGCAAAAGCTTTTGCATGATAAAACTATTTTCATCAGGAGTATTAAGTGAACTAATCATTTGGGCACTAATATTTATATCATTTAGTGCTTTTACTTGATCTTGCATAAGTGCAATAAGTGGTGAAATTACTACAGTAACCCCTGCCATCATTAAAGTAGGAAGTTGATAACAAAGTGATTTTCCACCACCTGTTGGAAGGATAGTTAAAACATCTTGTTTTGATACTATTGTATCAACTACTTCTTCTTGAAATGACCTAAATTTTTCATGTCCAAATATATCTTTTAGTATCTCATGTTTATTATTCATGATGGCATAGTATCACACTTTGATTTAATTTATTTATATAATATTTACTATTATTTTCTATTTATTAAAACTATTGAAACTAATACAAAAGCAATACCAATCATAATATTTATATCAAATGCACTATCAAGTACAAAATATCCAACAATTGCAGCACTTACTGGTACCAAATAAAAAATAGAAGAGACCTTTGAGACATCTCCATTTCTAATCATTATATATAATATAGATAATGCTCCAATACTTACAGCAATACTCATATACATCAAAGAGATTATAAAATCATTTGTGAACTCAATATATATCTTCTCATAAAATAAAAGTAATGGTAAAGCTAATAGTGTTGAGGAAAGTGTTTGTATAGCTCCTCCTGAGTATAGGTTCATATTTGAACAATATTTCTTTTGATAAATATTTCCAAAACTAAGACCTAATAGAGCAATAACAGAAAATAGCACTCCTAATAACTCTGTACTATTACTTGATGTTTTAGAAGATACTACAAAAGCAACACCTATAATCCCAACAAATAAACCTATAACTATTTTTTTATTTAGACTTTCACCTAAAAAATAAACTGCTAAAAAAGTTACAAGTATTGGTTGAAGTGCAATAATCAAAGCAGATAAAGAAGCACTTATTCCAAAATCAAGGGATAAAAAAACACCTATTGAAAATACACCTACAGTTAACATACCTGCTACACTTATATGAATACTTTCTTTAAAAGATTTAGGCCAAGACACATTTAAAAAATATGCTATAAGAAGTAAAATAAAAAAAGCTATAGAAAATCTAAGAGCTAAAAAGGCCATAGGACTTGAACTTTCTAATCCAAAAGCTGTAAATACAAAACCACTTCCATATAAAAATATAAAAGCAATAGGAAGGCTTAATTGTTTTATTAAACTATTCATTCTTTCTCCTTGACTATCTAGTCAAGTAAAACTATAGCAAAATCTTGACTGGTTAGTCAAGATTTATAAATAAATTTTAAATTATTTGATTTTTAATAAATTTAGATAGTTATGAAGTTGTGAAATACAAGTATCATAATACTGAGAGTCTGAAGACTTTTTAGCTGTTGTTAATCCACCTTGGATCGTAGCAAGAATAAACATACCAACTGCTTTTGTATCAGTATCTTCTCTTATTTCGCCATTTTGAACAGCTCTATCAAGAGCTTTTTGGAAAATTGCTTCAAATTTTAAATAAGACCTTTCAAGTGCTTTTTTAAAATCCTCATCTTGGTTAGATAATTCATGTACAAGGTTATTTAATCTACATCCGTAGATAAAGTTATATAGAGGTTTATTAGTTAGTACTCCCATGATTGCATCAATCATATTGTCATCACTATCTAATATAACACCATATTTGTTTTGTATATAATCATCAACATGAACATCAATAATTGCTAAAATCAACTCTTTCTTTGATTTAAAGAAGTGATACATACTTCCTTTATTCATTGATGCTTTTTTTAAAATCTTATCAACTGAAGTTGCATGATAACCATTTTGATATATTTCTTCAAATGCAACTTTTAATAGTTTATCTTTACTATTCATTCTTTTCCTTATAAACTATAAGATATATCTTATATTATACTAAAGCGTTCATAAATTTATTAATTTCTTCTTTGTCCAGACTTTGGTTCACTAACTTCTTTTTGTAAATCAATTGATAAATTGTTATAGAAAAGTTCTCCATAATCAGTAGTTCTGTTAATAGTTTCATAGGCTTGTTTTATGTCATTGTTATATTTTAATGCTTCTTGTAAAATCTTTATAATCTTCACTGACTCCAAGAAATTCACATGAGATGGAGCTTCAATAGGTGAAGAGTAATACTTATGCATTCTCTCAACTAAGTTTTTATTTCTAATTTCAATAAATACAGATTCAATAGGTGATTTAAAGAATAAAATCTTTTGCTTAACATTAATAGATATATATGTAGTTTCCATTCCATAGATTTTTCTAGAGAATGAATCAAATAAAAACAACTTCTTATTATAGTTGTTGTTAAACAGTTCATACATAAGTTCTAAGATTTTAATTTTTTCTTCTTTTGTATAGAAATTTCCAATACTTGCAAAACAAAAAGATAAAACAGACTTAATAGAGTACCACTCAGTAGTGTCATAATCATACCTTAGCATCTGATCAATTCTTTTTTGTTTTAAATCTTCAATATCTTTTGATGTTTTAGTTCTGTACACTTTTTGTACGGCAGTATCTCTATACATAGGTCCAGGGAATTGTGCTTGAATAACAAATCTTCTATTTTTTTCAAGCTCCATAATGTATTTTAGCCTACCATGATAGTCCTCATCAATGATTCTAACTTCCTTTTGAGGGATTTGTGTAATAGACTTTAGGAACTCATCATCTATACATCCTTCCTCCCAAATATAGTCAGGATATCTAAATATTTGACATATTTTTTCTTTAATTTCATTGCTAGGTTCTACATCAGTAACATTATCAATCCACGATGTAACCGTTCTTCTATCTTTATTTATTAAAGATGCAAACTTAGAGATACTTAGGTTTGACCTTTTGTATATCTCTATGAACTTTTCTATTGAGTTTTTGAATGCCATTTGCTTACCTTAGATTTTACTTTATTGAGTATTGTACCATTTTAAAACATAAGAACAAATATTGTACATAATTTAAATATCATAAAAAAAGTTGTGAAAGCTCATACAAAAATCATACACCACCTCTTTTGTCAATTCATGTATAATAGTAGTAATTTCAAATTAAAGGATGTGTATGAGCGCAGGAAAAAAATTTAGAGAAGCACTTAAGGAAGAGACACCTTTACAAATTGTAGGAACAATTAATGCATACCAAGCATTACAAGCTACAAGAGTAGGACATAAAGCAATTTACCTTTCAGGTGGAGGTATTGCAAATGCATCTTACGGTTTACCTGACTTAGGTATGACTATGATTGAAGATGTATGTATTGACATTAGAAGAATTACTTCTATTTGTGATACACCAGTAATCGTAGATGCTGATACTGGATGGGGACACGCGTTTAACGTAGCAAGAACTGTTAAAGAATTTATCAGATCTGGAGCTGCAGGACTTCACATTGAAGATCAAGTTGCTGCTAAAAGATGTGGACACAGACCAAACAAAGAATTAGTAACTACTGAAGAAATGTGTGACAGAATTAGAGCTGCTGTTGACGCTAAGAACCAATTAGACCCAGATTTCTACATTATTGCTAGAACTGATGCACACCAATCAGAAGGTCAAGATGCAGCAGTAGAAAGAGCATTAGCATACGTTGAAGCTGGAGCAGATGCAATTTTCGCTGAAGCAATTCACACTTTAAAAGAGTACCAAGAGTTTTGTGAAAAAATGTCTGTACCAGTACTTGCAAACATTACTGAGTTCGGTGCAACTCCAATGTTCACAACTGAAGAGTTAGCTGAAGTTGGAATTGATATGGTTCTTTACCCATTATCAGCATTTAGAGCAATGAACAAAGCTGCATTAGCAGTTTACCAAGAGTTAAAAGACAAAGGAACACAAGAAGGTGTTCTTGAAACTATGCAAACAAGAATGGAACTTTACGATATGTTAGGTTACCATGATTACGAGCAAAAAATGGACGAATTATTTTCAAAAGGTAAAGCTAAGTAATTAGCTACCTTTTGTTAAGTAAAAGCACAAATATAAAATTAATAAAACACAAAATTTAAGGAGAGAGAAATGAGTGGTTTAGCAGGTGTTACAGCAGGTGAGTCAGCAATTTGTACATGTGGTTTAGGAAATGGTCTTAACTATAGAGGATATGATATCGCAGATCTAGCTTTAAAAGCTGATTTCGAAGAAGTTGCATTTTTATTATTAAACGGTGAGTTACCAAATGCACAAGAACTTAAAATGTTCAGAAGAAAAGTTATTGCAGGTAGACAATTACCAGCTTCTGTAAAAGAAGTTTTAAAAGCAATTCCAGCTTCATCTCACCCAATGGACGTTATGAAGACTGCAACTTCAGCTTTAGGTTGTATTGAGCCAGAAGCAGAAGATTTCTCTGATCAAATGGATAAAATCACTAGATTATTAGGTGCATTCCCATCATTCTTAGTTTACTGGCACCACTGGCATGTAAACGGTAAAGAGGTTGAATTAGCATCTGATGAAGATACTATCGCTGGTTATATCGTTGAAAGATTAAAAGAAACTAAACCTTTAGATGTTGAAGTTAAAGCTATGAACGCAATGTTAACTTTATATGCAGAGCATGAGTTTAATGCATCTACATTCGCTAACAGAATTACTGCATCTACATTATCAGATATCTACTCTTGTATGACTACTGGTATTGGTACTTTAAAAGGTCACTTACATGGTGGAGCTAATGAAGTAGCTATTAAATTCGTATTAGAGTTTAATGATGTTGATCACGCATTAACTTCAGTTGATGAATTATTCGCTAAAAAAGAAAAAATCATGGGATTCGGTCACAGAGTATATAGAGAAGTTGACCCAAGATCACCTATCGGATTCGAATTAGCTAACGAATTAAAAGAGTTAGAAACTTCTGACCCTAAATTATTCGATATTGCTAAAGCAATTAGAGACAAAGTAAAAGCTGAAAAAGGTTTACCAGATAATATCGACTTCTTCGGTGGATTAATTTACCACTACATGGAAATCGAAAGATTATACTACACGCCATTATTCATTATGTCAAGAGCTGCTGGATGGGCTGCTCACGCATTTGAACAAAGAGCAAACAACAGAATCATTAGACCAAGTTCAGAGTATACTGGACCTGAGCCAAGAGATTTCGTTGCATTAGAAGATAGATAATAATCTTTCTTCTCCCCTTGGGGAAAACACAAGAAACATAAAATACTTACATAAAAAAACATAAAAAAAATTCGATTTAATATAACTTCATTTTGAAGTTATATTAAAGATTATAGTGCCACACTACAGTGGATAAATTTCAAATAAGATTTAACACTGTTGGCAAACAACCAGAACACACTATAGTTATGTTCTGCAAAATTTAAAATGGATATAAACAATATGACAAACGAAAAATATCTTAAACAACTAGAAGGTATCGATGCTAAGTTTTATGATGTTAAAGCAGCAGTAGAAGATATCACTCCTGGTTCATTTGAAAAATTAAACTATACTTCAAGAGTTTTAGCTGAGAACTTAATTAGAAAATGTCCAGCTGAAGATTTAGAAGCATCTTTAGTTCAATTAATTGAAAAAAGAACTGATAAAGATTTCCCTTGGTACCCATCAAGAGTTATCTGTCACGATATCTTAGGTTTAACTGCATTTGTTGACTTAGCAGGACTTAGAGAAGCAGTAGCTTCAAAAGGTGGAAACCCTGATAAAGTTAACCCAGTTGTACCAACTCAATTAATCGTTGACCACTCATTAGCAGTAGAGTGTGGTGGATTTGATCCAGATGCATTCCAAAAAAATAGAGATATTGAAGATAGAAGAAATGCAGATAGATTCCACTTCATTAACTGGACTAAAGAAGCATTTAACAATGTAGATGTTATTCCTCCAGGAAATGGTATTATGCACCAAATCAACTTAGAGAAAATGTCTCCAGTTGTTCACTTAAATGAAGGTATTGCTTCTCCTGATACATTAGTAGGTACTGACTCACATACTCCTCACGTTGATGCACTAGGTGTTATCGCTGTTGGTGTTGGTGGATTAGAAGCTGAAAACGTAATGTTAGGTAACCCATCTTACATGAGAGTTCCTGAAATCATTGGTGTTGAAATTGTAGGTGAAAGAGCTCCTGGAATTACTGCTACTGATATTGCATTATCTATGACTTCATTCTTAAGAGAAAACAATGTTATCTCTGCTTACTTAGAATTCTATGGTTCTGGTATTAAATACCTTAACTTAGGTGATAGAGCTACTATTGCAAATATGACTCCAGAATATGGTGCATCTGCAGGTATGTTCGCTATTGATGAGCAAACTATTTCTTACTTAAAAGTAACTGGTAGAGAGCAAAAGCAAGTTGAATTAGTTGAAGCTTATGCTAAAGCAAATGGATTATGGGCAGACCAATTCGAAAATGCTACATATGCAAGAACTATTGAGTTTGATTTATCTAAAGTTACTAGATCATTAGCAGGTCCTTCTAAACCTCACAAATTAGTACCAACTTCTACTTTAAAAGATGAAGGTATTGTAAAAGAGTGGACTCAAGAAGGTGATTTAATCCCAGATGGTGGTATCTTAATTGCTGCTATTACTTCATGTACAAATACTTCTAACCCTAGAAACGTTATTGCTGCTGGTTTATTAGCTAAGAAAGCAAATGAGCTTGGATTAGAGAGAAAGCCATGGGTTAAGTCTTCATTAGCACCAGGTTCAAAAGTAATTGAAGTTTATTTAAAAGAAGCTGGATTATTACCTGAAATGGAAAAATTAGGATTCGGTGTTGTTGGATTTGCTTGTACTACTTGTAATGGTATGTCAGGTGCTTTAGACCCAGCTATCGAAAAAGAAGTTGTTGATAGAGATATTTACTCTACAGCTGTATTATCTGGAAACAGAAACTTCGATGGTAGAATCCACCCATACGTAAAAGAAGCATTCTTAGCATCTCCTGCATTAGTTATTGCATATGCATTAGCTGGTACTGTAAGATTTGATATTGAAAATGACGTATTAGGTCAAGACAAAGATGGAAATGACATTAAATTAGCTGACTTATGGCCTTCTGATGAAGAGATTGATGCAGTTGAAAAAGAGTGTGTTAGACCAGAAATGTATAACGATATTTATGAGCCAATGTTCGCTAGAGAAGCATTAGGTGATATTAAAGTTGATCCATTCTATAAGTGGAACACAAACTCTACATATATTAACAAGCCTCCTTACTGGGAAGATGAATATATGCAAATGCCAGCATTAAAAGGTATGAGACCATTAGGTGTATTCCCTGATAATATCACTACGGATCACTTATCTCCATCAAATGCTATTTTACCAACATCAGCTTCTGGTGAGTATTGTATTTCTAAAGGTCTTCCAATTCCTGACCTTAACTCTTATGCTACGCATAGAGGGGATCACCATACAGCTTCAAGAGCTACATTAGCAAATCCAAAACTATTCAATGAAATGGTTAAAGATGAAAATGGTGAAACTAAACAAGGTTCATTAACTAAAATCATGCCTGAAGGTACTGAGTCAAGAATGTGGGAAGCTATTGAAACATATACAAATAGAAAACAACCACTAATCATCGTTGCTGGTACTAACTATGGTCAAGGTTCTTCTAGAGACTGGGCTGCAAAAGGTGTTAGACTTGCAGGTGTTGAAGTATTAATTGCTGAATCTATTGAAAGAATTCACAGAACTAACTTAGTTGGAATGGGTGTATTACCATTACAATTCAAAGAGGGTGATACTAGACATACTTACGAAATTGATGGTTCTGAAACATTTGATATCGTTGGAGATATTACTCCAAGATGTGACTTAAAAGTTGAAATGACTAGAGCTAATGGTGATAAAGTAGAATTCGACGTATTATGTAGATTAGATACTTCTGCTGAAGTTGAAGTTTACACTAATGGTGGAATCTTACAAAAATTCGCTAAAGATGTTATTGCTGAAGGTAAATAATATCTGAATACTTAAAGAAGAGTTTTTCTCTTCTTTGAGATATTTATTAAAGAAATCACTGGATTTTTTTAATAAATTTTAAACACAAACATTTAAAAAGGAAACATAATATGGCTTATCAACCACAATTTAAAGTTAAAGCTACTTATATGAGAGGTGGTACTTCAAAAGGTACTTTCTTTAATATTGCTGACTTACCAAAAGAAGCACAAGAAGATGGAGCAAAAAGAGATAAATTACTTCAAAGAATTGTAGGTTCTCCTGATGTTTATAAAAAACAAATGGATGGAATGGGAGGAGCTTCTTCTTCTACTTCAAAAGCTATCTTAGTTGGGAAATCTGATGTTCCTAATCATGATGTAGACTATTACTTCTGTCAAGTTGCAATTGATAAAGATTTTGTTGATATGAGTGGAAACTGTGGAAACTTATCTTCTGCTGTTGGTCCTTTTGCAATTACTGAAGGTTTAGTTGACAATGTTCCTGAAAATGGAGTTTGTTGTGTAAGAATCTGGCAAGCTAACATCAAAAAAACTATTTTATGTTATGTAAAAATGGAAAATGGAATAGTTAAAGAGATGGGTGATTACGAAATTGATGGTGTTGCATTCCCAGCTGAAGAGATTGTATTAGAGTTCGTTGAGCCAGTTGATCCTTCTGAAGAATTATTCCCTACTGGAAACTTAGTAGATGATTTAGAAGTTGAAGGAGTAGGAACTCTTAAAGCTACTATGATTACTGCTGGTATTCCAACAGTATTTGTTAATGCTGAAGAAATTGGATACAAAGGAACTGAACTTCAAGGTGATATTAACTCTGATACAGCAGCATTAGAGAAATTTGAGAAAATCAGAATTGCTGGTGCTCTTAAAATGGGTGTTATGAAAGATGCTTCTGATGCATTAACTCAACAACACACTCCTAAGATTGCATTTGTAAGTCCTGCGCAAGACTTTACAACTTCATCAGGAAAAGAAGTAAAAGCAAACGAGATGGATCTACATGTTAGAGCTTTATCTATGCAACAATTACACCACGCTATGATGGGAACTGCTTCAGTTGCTATTGGTGTTGCAGGTTCAATTCCAGGAACATTAGTAAACTTAGCTGCTGGTGGAGGTGAGAGAGACACTGTAACATTTGGACATCCATCAGGTGCTATTAAAGTAGGTGCGACTATTTCTAAAGCAGATGATAAATATGTAGTTGAAAAGGCTTCTATGTCAAGATCTGCAAGAGTTATCATGGATGGTAATGTTCACGTTCCTGCTGGAACTATGGACGTTTAATTCACAAACTAAATTTCAATCTTTAATCTTATAAAAGGTCTAGAGTTTTCTCTAGACCCTTTTTTATTTCTTGTTTACAAACAATTTACATTTAGATGATAGAATAGTAAATAATTGAATATAACAAGGATTATTCTTATGTATCAAACATTAAACTTTGATCCGTACAAAGCTTTAAAATCCATATTAGAAGTAACCTCAGCTCATATTGGTAAAGACTTTATAAAAGTAACTGCAGAAGAAATAAAAAAACTTTTTCAAGCTGATTTAGTATTTATTACAAAAGCACTAGATTTTAACCCTACTACAAAAGTTAAAGTATTATATAAAACAGATGACTTGGTTCCAGATAGTTTTGAACTTGAAGGAGCACCATGTAAATTAGTATTTGAAAATGACATTATAAAAATAAATGAAAATGTGAAAAATACCTTTGAACAAGAAAAAAGCAGTAGTTTTGAAAGTTTTTTTGGAGTTCCTATAAATAATGAACATAATATTTGTATTGGACATATAGCAATATTCTCAAATGAAAAAAGAGAATTACCAAAAGAGTTAGAAGATATCGCAGTAATTTATTCAAGAAAAATTGAAAGAGAAACAAAAAGAATAGAGCTTGAAAAAGAGAATGAGAGAATCAGAAACGAATTAGAAGAGTTAACTATTACTGATTCTTTAACAAATCTATATAATAGAAGATTTTTCACAAAAGTAAATAGTGATATATTTGCTCAAGTTAAAAGAGGATATGTTCGAGCAACTTTAGCTTATATTGATTTGGATAATTTCAAAATTATAAATGACAATTTTGGTCATGAAGGTGGAGATGAAGTTTTAGCAAAGTTTGCAAAAATCATGCTAGATAATTCAAGAGACGGTGTTGATAACATCTTTAGAATTGGTGGTGAAGAGTTTTGTATTATTAGTCTAAATAGTTCATTGGATTATGCATTTAATCATCTAGAAAGAATTATGGATGAAACAAAAGAGTTTTTTAGAAATACTAAATATGGTGAAATAACTTTAAGTATTGGATTAGTTCAATTTGATGAGAAGTTAAAGGATCATAATGAAGTGATTAAGCTTGCAGATAAAAGAATGTATGAAGCTAAAAAAGCTGGAAAGAATATGATTTACAATATAGACTAAATTGGTATCTCTATTGTAAACTCTTCCCCTTTTAATTTAGCACCTTCATATGTATATTTTATTGTCTTATTTGATAAGGTACCATTAAAGTGCTTTTGAATAATCTCATTTGACATATATAACCCAAGTCCTGTACCTTGAGATTGATGTTTTGTAGTGAAGTAAGGTTCATATATCTTATCTTTAATATTGTTAGGAATTCCACCAGCATTATCATAAATTTTGATTGTTAAAATATCATCTTTAACTGATGTTTTCATAAAGATATATTTTTCATCATCTTCATTTAAAAGTTTTGCAATTAAAGCATCTCTAGAGTTATTGATAATATTAATAATAACTTGCATTAACTCAAATTTATAACCATTAATTAAAATATCATCTAAATCTAAAATCAAATTAATATTGTTTGACTTGTATGATGATTCAAAGATTTCCATATTATCTTTGATTGCATCACTAAAATAGAACTCTTCTATTTTATTATCTGGATTAAAGAAGTGTCTAAACTTATCAATAATAGATGAAAGATACTGCACAGTATCAAGTAATTTACTTAAATCCTTGTTCGCTGAATCTTTATCTAAAGTGTTTAACTGTAACTGCATACTAATAGTTGAAGCAATCACACTAATTACTGTAAGTGGTTGTCTCCATTGATGTGCAATATTTCCAATCATTTCACCCATTGAAGCTAACTTTGATTGTTGATATAACATCTGTTCTTTATTAATATTCTCTTTTTGAAGTTTTACTAAATCATCTATATCAGTATGGAATCCTGTCATTCTAGTTGCATTTCCATTTTCATCAAAGAAAATTTTACCCCTAATTTTAATCCATTTATATGAAGCATCTTTACATTTAAATCTATATTCACTCTCAAATAAGTCGGTTTTACTTGCAATGTGTTCTCTTAGATTTACAATAGTTTTTTTGTAGTCGTCTTTATGAATACTTTTCTGCCAGAAACTAATATTATTGATTCTATCTTTTTTCTCATAACCAAGCATTGACATAAATCTTGAAGAATAGAAAATCTTTTTGTTTTTTATATCAATATCCCAAAGCCCATCTTGAACTCCATCAATTGCCCTTGAATATTGCTCTTTAACATCTCTTAATTCATTGATAATATCTTTTAGTTCATAAGCAAACTGATCAAACTCTAATACTTGTGTCTCTTCATATCTAGTGTCTTCATGATCTTTGATTCTATATGCATAGTCTAATAGTTTTGCAAAAGGGTTGATTATATATTTATTTGAAAGGAAATATAAAAGCATAAAACTTAATACAACAAATAGTAGTAACATCAAAGATTGTTTGATGAATGACTCTTTTAATATATCAAAAATACTGTTTTGTGATACAAATACAAAATCTAACATTTTGCTTTCATTTATGTTTACTGACTTATTTGAATATATTAATTTATCATTTGATACAGTTGTTCTTTGAGAGAATATATTGAAGTTTATTGTGTCATTTGAATTAGTTGAAGCAATAAGTTTACTATCAAAAAATAGATAAACATCATTTAGTTTTGCTTTTTGTTTTATATTGTTTAATAAAGAGAAATTATCATTAAATATCTTTCCTGTATAGAAAATTGCATTTACTCTACCCGTATTATAATCAACAATTTTTTTACTACTAATCATAACAATAATCGACTCTTTACCAATATTTAAATTTAAAATAAAATCATTCAAAGAACTATTCTGTTTTAATATTTCTTGAATAATTAAATCCGTATCAAATAAAGAGTTACTATAATCAATTACATCATTTTTTGTTTTTATAAACAATAAATCAATATCATCTATTGATTCTGTTTTATCCATATTACTAATTAAGGTATCAAAATCATTCAGTTTTCCATCAACATACAAAGAGTATCCAATCTCATTTGCTACATTTTCTAATAAATTATGTTCATTATCTAAAATCAGATTTGTAAGATTATATGTTTGATTAAAGTAGTCATCAATATTTTTATCAATAACCTTTTGTGTATTTACATATGTAGATATAAGAATAGCTAAGGTTACTGCAACTAAAAAAATGATTAGCAGTAAACTATTTAATATAGATAACGATAATTTATGTTTTTTAATCATCTAATGTATACCTAAATGCCCTTTTCTTTAGATTATCTAACTCTTCTTTTTTAATTCCTTTTTTTACTAAAGCAAATTCACCAGAATAGATTGTAGGCACATTTTTTGTTTTACCTGAAATGTCTAATTTAATTGCCTCAGCCATTGCTACACCGTTGTCATCATTCATTCTCATTACAGTGATATCCATTAGACCATTTTCAATAGCTTTTAGCTCAGAGCTTCCACCACCCCAACCATTTACTTGAATTTTTCCTAATAGATTTTTCTCTTTTAATACTTCAATTACTCCAAGTGCAATATCAGTAGAACAAGCATAAATAAATTTGATATCACTATCAATTTTTAATAAATCCTCAGTTGCTTTTTTCGCTTTTTCTTTATTAAAATCTGTATAATATTCATGTGCTAGTTTTAAATTTGAGTTTTCACTTACATAATCAACAAACTTGTTTCCTCTCATAAATGAAACATATCCTTTTGGTCCATAAAGAACAGCATATTTACCTTCACCATTTGTTTCTTCTATATAATAGTCTGCTATATGTTTACTTCCTGTATAGTGATCAAAACCTACATATAAAAAAGGTTGTCTACTTTGCCATTTTTTTAGTGGAGTTGTAATATTTTGAAGGATTAGTTTTGGTTTTTTCTTACTAACTATTCTTTCTACAAACTTTGCATGTTTTCTTGCATCAAGTGTAAAGATTAAATAATCAGTATTATCTTTCATAGCTTTAAAAAGTTGTTTTGATTGCTCTTTTATCTCAATTGCAGGTTTAGTAAAGAAATCAACTAATTCATATTTGATATTTAATTCATCAAGTCTTGCTTTAAAAGAGATTTTACTTTTTCTCCAATAATCAGAAATTTGATTACCAGGATAAACCATTACAATTTTTAGTTTTCTATTTTCATTTTTTATAGCAATTGCATCATTATGAATCATTTCAATAAATTGATCACTTATTAGCTTTTGTTTTGAATAACTAATGTATTCATCAATTAAAAAATAGTTTGAATCTTTTGCAAAAAGTGGCAAAATTGTGGCAAAAAATAATAAAATTGATATAAAAAATTTCATTACAAACTCCTTGTATAGTTTGTTTTATTATATCAAAAAAATTCAATTTAGATAAATAATAATTTTCCGTTAGATTAAAAATTAGAAAATAGAGTTAAAAAACTCTATTTTACTAGTGAAGAGATAGTTTTAAATGCTGGATTCTTTGCATTTACAGTAAGTTCAAATAAAATTGACTCATAAGTAGTAGGTACAACACCTGCTTGAATTAATCTCTCTAAAGCCATATCTGTATCTTTTTGTTTTCTTGAAGTTACACAATCAGTAACTAATACGGGTTGAAGTCCTGCTTCTAATAAATCAATACAAGTTTGTAAAACACAAACATGCGTTTCAATACCAGCAACAATCACATATTTTTTACCTGCATTTTTAATAGCTTCCATTGTTGGTTCATTTTTACAACAAGAAAAAGTAGTTTTTTCAAAGTGAGGGTCTGCTGTTACTAACTCTCTTAAAGAAGGAATTGTCTCACCAATACCTTTTTTATATTGTTCATTTATAACAAAAGGAACTTCTAGAGCTTTTAGACCTTTTACTAATGTTACAAGATTCTTTTCAATCTCATCTTTATTTGTCATATGAGGGTATAATCTATCTTGTACATCAACTAAACAAAATAGAGCTTCTTCCACATTAATTCTCATTTTATCTCCTTAGTTTATATGCTAAATATAATACTAAAAAATATATTTAAATTTCTTGGAAAATATTGCTAAATTGAAAATTTATATGATTTTTATTTTGAGAGAAATATAAAAAGGGAAGTTTTCCCTTTTTATATAAAAGTAGTTTTATTAAGATTTCTTTACATACTTAGGTGTGATTTTAATAGCACCAACACCTGGGATTTTACAATCAATATTATGATCATCAGCACTATCAACTAATCTAATATTTTTAATCTTAGTACCAACCTTAACTACCCCAGAGCTTCCTTTTACTTTTAAGTCTTTGATAACTGTTACATCATCGCCAGATCTTAAAGTTGCTCCATTTGAGTCTTTTACTGTGAATTCTTCATCTTCAGCAGCTTGTTCTGTTTTACTCCACTCATGTGCACACTCAGGACAAATATATAAATCCATATCTTCATATGTATATTCTCCATTACACTTTGGACAGTTTGGTAAAGTTTCCATGATTCCCCTATTTCTAAATTTAAATTATTTGAATGCTACTTTTTCAGCTCTTTCAAGAAGCTCTTTTGCACCTCTATCAATAAATGATGACGCAAGATTAATACCTGCTGTTTCAAAATCTTCCATTGATACAGTAATATCATCAGAGATTGATTCAGTACCATCAGGCATACCAACAATTGCTTGAACTCTAATTGAGTTTTCATCCATAATTGTTGCTTTAATACCAATAGGAACTTGACATCCACCTTGAAGTTTATCAACAAAAGATCTCTCAATAGTTGATTCAATATGAGCTTCTTCATCATTTAATACTGAAATGATTTTTTTAACTTCTTCATCAGTTGTAGTTTCAATTCCTAAAGTTGCTTGACCCATTGAAGGAATCATAGTATCAGTTGAAATTGGGTTAAAGTGTTTTACTTCATTTTCAATTCCAAGCTTTTGTACACCAGTTGCAGCTAAGATAATTGCATCATACTCACCAGCATTTAATTTAGCAATTCTTGTATTGATGTTTCCTCTTAAGTCTTTTAATACAATATCAGGTCTTAACATCTTAATTGCCATTCTTCTTCTTAATGAAGTAGTACCAATTACAGCACCTTGTGGTAATTCATCAAAAGAAGAGTATTTATTACTTAATAGTGCATCTCTTGGATCAAATCTTTTTGTAACAGCACCTAATTCTAAACCATCTTCAAATTGTGTTGGAACATCTTTTAGTGAGTGAACAGCAATATGTGCATCACCATTTAACATAGCAACTTCAAGCTCTTTAGTAAATAAACCTTTTCCACCAATTTTAGCTAAAGGAACATCAAGAATTTTATCCCCTTTTGTTACAAACTCTTGAAGTTCAACTTCCATATCTGGATAGTGTTCTTTTAGTCTATCTTTGATGTATTCACTTTGCCATAATGCTAATTTACTTCTTCTTGTTGCAATTACTAATTTTTCCATACTTTACTTTCCTAACATTAAATATTTTTCTCTAGTATTATCTTTTTGCCCATTTACAAAAATTGTTGGTGTTCCTTGAACCATAACTTCATCACCCATTTGCATATCTTTTGCTAATGTTGATTGAACTTTTACATTTTGAATCTCTTCTAAAGTGATATTAGTTTTAAACTCACTATTAAATGCTTCTAAAATCTTTTTCTCATCTGTAGATTTTGAATCAAAATATTTATCCCAATCAGCCTCATAAACTTTTAGTTCTAAATCTTTTAGACCTTTATGTTTAGCAACTTCCATAATCTTAGATAAAGGCCCCGCAGCAGGATGTATTCTAAGTAATGGGAAGTGGTAATAATAAAGTGCTACTTTATCACTATTTTTGTTTACGTAGTTAATAACATCTGGAATATAGTCCATACAAAATGGACATAAAGGATCAGAGAATACAACTATTTTATCTTTTGCATCGTGATTACCAGCGATTAATTTGCTTTTATTATAGTATTTACTTGTTAAATTTGGAGTAATGTGGCTTTTATATGATTTACCATTTTTTGGATTGATTAAATCAAGTGCTATATATTTTCCATTTGAAAACAGAACATCTTTTGCAGTTACTGTTTTTCCATCTTTTGAAGCTTTTAATTGTGCTTCAACATCTAAAATATATCCATACCATCCATCTTCTAGAGGTTTTTTAAGATTTACAGATACACCTAAAACTTTAACATTTGGGTTTTGAGACACTCTGTTTTTTTCATAATTAATTACTAAATCATCAGTACTATTTGCTAATAATAAAGATGAACATAAAACTGATGCACTAAAAATTTTTAAAATATTTTTCATTTAGATATTCCCTCATATTCAAATTGCAAGTAGTTTAACTGCTTAATATTAATAAACAGTTAATACTAACTTCGCGATTTTACAGTGATTTTTTTGATATCAAATAGCTCTTTTGCTTTATTTAGCATTGGCGAATTTAAAATATCATTTAATTGTAGTTCTTGTTGAGATGGTTTAGGATTTGCTGTTTTATGCATATCAGCAACACACCCTGCTCCCATTTCAACCTCTTCTACCATTGAACCACTATCATTTTGATTGTGTTCAATCTCTTCAGCTTGAATTTGCTCTTGAGAAGCTTGTTCTTGTACTTGCTCAATAGCAGGAGGTAAAGGAGGAGATTCTTCCTCCTTCTTTATAGATTTAACTACGTCGGGGATCTTCCTTTGTAAAATCTAGCTCAACGTCTTGTCCAAATACATCTTGAGCAAATGTTCTAATTAAACCAAAGTGCTTATATAAGAACTTTCTATCGTCATCTTGCGCATATGAAATGATTGATAATTTATTGTTCTCATAACCTTTAAAAATAAAGTTTTGTTCAAAACATTGACCTAAAGCATAATCTCTATCATAAACTTTTTCAGTTAGTTTTGTATATAACTCATTTTTAACTGGTGTTTCTTCAACTTTTGGCTCTTCTACAGGAACTACTTCAACTTCTGATGCAGGATTATATGCCACTTGTTGTTCTACTGATTCTACTTGAACCTCTTCATTTACCATCTCTTGAACCGCTTGTTCAACTACGTTTTCTAAAGAGCTTGCTTGTTGTGCGACATCTGCTTGTTCATTAGCTGGTTCTACTGGTGCACTTGGCTGTTCAAATGGATTTGAATTAACTTCCGTATTTTCAATAGGAGCTTGAACTGTTTCATTTACAACTGCTGTTACTTCTTCTTTTGTTTGTTCTACACTTTGTACTTCTTGAGTAGGAACTGGTGCTTGAACATCATCAAATGGATTTGGATAAGTTACTGTTTCTATTGCATCAATTGCATCTAAACTAACAAAATTTGTACTTGCAACTAATGCTTCATCAGCAGGAGTCACCTCTTCTATTTTTGTTTCTGGCATGTTATCTGGCATAACTGCTTGTTCAGAAGGAACAGGTGAAGAAGTAGTGTTCATATCTTCAAATGGATTTGAGTTTGGAACACCTTCAACCACAATATTCTTCATCTCTTGTTCAACTGTTGAAACTTCTTCAATTGGTGTTTCTTCTGCTTTTTCTTCTTGTACTGGTGCAGGTGTTTGAACCACAGGTTCTTGTACTTGAACCTCTGTTACTGGCTTAGTTTCAACATTTTGAGTAGTTTGTTGTGCTTGAGATACCACAGGCTCTTCTATTTTTTGTTCAACCACTGTTTGAACTGGTGCTACTTGTGTTTCTTGTGCAACAGGGGCAGGAGTTTGAACTGCTTGAGTTGCTACAGTTGCTTCTTGAACTGGTGCTTGAACAACTTGTTGTACTGGTGTAGTATCAGCTGTTGGTTCAATTTTTTGGATTTGATTGATAATGTCATCAATAGTTTTAATATCAACTGCTTCAATCATTTTCATAAGTGTTAAGATAAGCACAAAACCACCATCTGAATTGATAGCTAATAATTGTTTTGCATCACTTAAGATTCTAAAAAATCTATCAAATAAAAGTAAATCAAACCTAGAATCTTTTTCTAACATTCTATGTTTTAAATAAATAGTCATTTCATCACAAACTTGTGACACTTCATAGTTTTCAAGCTCTTTTACAATAGCTGTAATATCACCTTTGTTTAATACAACTTGGAAGATTGTATCCATAACTTCTGGGTCAATAAGTCCAAGCATATCAACTACAGCAGAAGTAGTAACTCTTCCTTTTGAGAAAATAATAGCTTGATCTAGCATAGTTAGAGTATCTCTTAGTGAACCTTGTCCACTTCTAGATAAAATCTCTAAAGCTTCATTTTCATAATCAATATTTTCTTCATTTAAAATATGTGATAAGTGGTGAATTACATCTGTTTGCGCAATTTTATTAAATCTAAAGTGTTGTGTTCTAGAAAGAATAGTTGCTGGTAATTTAAGAGGATCAGTAGTTGCAAGGATAAACTTTACAAAACCTGGAGGTTCTTCCAAAGTTTTAAGAAGTGCATTAAATGCTTGTGTTGTAAGCATATGAACCTCATCGATGATAAATACTTTGAATCTAGCCGAACTTGGTTTATATTTTGTATGTTCAATTAGATCTTTAATATCATCAATACCTCTATTTGAAGCAGCATCCATCTCAATAATATCTAAGTGTCTATTTGCATTTGCACTTAGACAGTTATCACAAACTTCACATGGTTTTGAAGTTGGCCCTTCACTACAAAGTAAAGCTTTTGCCATAATTCTAGCTGTTGAAGTTTTACCACTTCCTCTTAATCCTGAGAAAAGATAAGCATGAGATAATCTATTTGAGTCTAATGCTAAAGATAGTGTTTGAGAAACTGTACTTTGACCTACTAAATCTTCAAACCTATGTGGTCTATACTTTAGGGCTAAAACTCTTTTTTCTATTGATTCACTCATATTTCACATTTCCTTACCATTATTTCATTTTGTTCTTTACAATCTTTAAAAATCATATCTACCATATTTGTATTTAATTCACCTGTATGACATATTGATATTTCTAAGTTACCTTGATTTTCATGTCCTTTTTTAGAACTTAAATCCATAAGCCTATTTGCTATGGCAAATCCTGTCTCTATCAAAGTAACTTCTCCCATGATTTGCTTAATTGCAGGAGCAATCAAAGGGTAATGAGTACAACCTAATACAATAGTATCTACATTGTTTACACTCATAGGTTCTAACCAAGTTTTTAACATATCAATTGTTTTATTTTCTAAAACTTCGCCTTTTTCTATTTGCTCAACTAAACCAGGACAAGCTTGTTCATAAACCTTTACTTCTTTATCTTTAGAAAGCTCATCTACTAAATTTTGATACTTATCACCCTTTAGTGTTGCAGGAGTTGCTAAAACACCAACATGAGAAGTTTTAGTATGACTAATAGCTGGTTTTACACCTGGTTCTGTTCCAATTACGATTAAAAAAGGGAAGTTTTGTCTTAAATGTTTTATAGCAGCAGAAGTTGCAGTATTACAAGCTACAATAAGTGCATCTATTTGATGATTCTTTATCAAATAGTTTGTAACTTCCATACATCTTTGAAGTATTTGTTTATGGCTTTTTATACCATAAGGGGCATGAGCGGTATCTGCAATATATAAAAGTTCTGCACCTTTTAGTACATCATTAATTGCACGAACTACTGTTAATCCACCAAGTCCAGAATCAAATACACCAACTTTCAACTTTTACCTTTTTTAAATTTATAGGAGTATATCTAAAAAGTGTAAAAATCTAGATGAATAAAATACTAACTCACAATAGTATATTAGGCTTGGTAATCAATTTTATTTATATTTATTTTCTTCTTTTACTTTTTCTATGGGTATTTATCTTATAGTTTGAAGTTTTTAATCTTGTGATTAAATCTGAAGACATTCTATACATGTCCATAACTACTTGTTTTTTTTCAGGTTCTAAAGATAGTTTGATTTTATCATATCTATTTATCAAATCTATATAATCAATCTGTCCTAAAAAAGGGTATAAATGAACTGATTTCTCTTCTTCAATAACCCATTCACTCAATAGTGAAATCACCACAAGTTCAGGTATCCAGTAAGTTCCATTTGTAAGTTTAGCTTCTATTCCTTTTACAAGTGAATCATAATAGTGCATTAAAGGTTCTTCTTTTTTTGCAAGGGTTTTAAAAAAGGCACTTTTATTTGAGTTTGAAATAATACTAATTAAATATGATGAATTGATCACACAATCTTGTAGTTTTTCAAGTAAAGCTCTTAGAGTATTATAAACATAATCATTATCCTCTTGACTTCCTAATTGAAATAAATATCCTTGTTTATCCATTTGATTAAATGATTGTTCTAGTGTAGTTCTAATAAACACAAGTAAAGCTTCTGTTTTTATCTCTCTAAGAAGTTTAGGTTTTATTCTATTGGGACAGTTTGGATTTATTGACATATGTTCCTTTCTTTACAAAATAAAAGCCAACATCAAAAAGATATTAGCTTAATTAATAGGTTATGTGTGAGTTGGAATTATAGCTTCTAAAGGTATCTTAAAAGTACCAAATTAAAAGCCTAGTTTATGTAAAATAACTCACTTTACAAAAAGGATTAGTTTGTTTGAACACTTTCACCCATATAAGCCATTTTTACAAAAAGATACTCAAAAAATAATCGTTGGAACATTACCACCTCCTAGATTTTGTACAGGAGAATACAAAAAAGAAGATGTACTTTTTTGTTATGGTTCGCAAGATGGATTACTATGGAAGTGTTTAGATAAAATTTTTGATTTAAACCTACTTTATAATAATTCACAAGAAGCAGTAACTCAAAGAAAAGAGTTTCTTATAAAAAATAAAATTGGTATTTGTGATATTGTTGATTCATGTAAAAGACAAAAAGTTGATGCAAGTGATTTAGGAATGAGTCATATTCAACTTCGTGATATTTTAGGTTTTATAAAAGAGTATAAAAATATAGATACCATAATCTTTACGGGTGGAAATAGCAAAAATGGTCCAGAGTATTTCCTAAGACAAGTTCTTAAAAAACAGAATATTAAATATAAACTAGTATGTAGTGATATTCCAAAGGTTCACCAATTTATACATGATAATAGAGTTATTAAAACTATCTCTTTAACTTCTCCATCAAATGCTGCAAATAGATCTATTGGAGCAAATGCTTACTATAAAGAACAAAAAAGATTAAATGCAAATTACTCTACTTTTGATTTTAGAGTTGAACAATATAAAAAAGTGTTTGAAGGAAATAGGTAGGAAAATTATCCAATAGCATAAAGCTATTGGATAAAAAAGAAGTTCTAATTAAAATGCTTCTACGATAGCACCTTTGTACTTATCAGCAATAAAGTTTCTAATCTCATTTGAATTTAATACATCATTTAAAGCTTTGATGTACTCTTTGTTTTCGTTACCTTCTTTGATAACTAAGATGTTTGCATATGGTGAATCTTTTGACTCAATTACAATAGCATCTCTTACTGGGTTTAAGTTTGCAGATAATGCATAGTTTGTATTAATAATAGCAGCATCAACTTCATCTAAAACTCTTGGTAATTGTGGAGCATCTAACTCTTTGATTTTTAAGTTTCTAGGGTTTTTATCAATATCTAAAGCAGTTTTGAATTCTGCATCTTTAAATGTCATTAAACCATGTTTTTCTAAAATATCTAAAGCTCTGCTTTCGTTTGTTGGGTCATTTGGAACAGCAATAGTTGAACCATCAGCTAACTCATTTAAGCTTTTGATTTTTTTAGAATATAATCCCATTGGCTCTAAGTGAACGTTTACAGTTTTAACTAATTTAGTATTTTTGTTTTTGTTAAACTCACTTAAATAAGGCATGTGTTGGAAGAAGTTAGCATCTAACTCACCTTCATCAACTGCGATATTTGGTGTAACATAATCAGTAAACTCAACGATCTCTAAATCATAACCTTTAGCTTTTAATAATGGTTGTGCAATCTCTAAAATCTCTGCATGAGGAACTGGAGTAGCACCAACTTTAATAGTTGTTTTTTTCTCTTCTTTTGTTTCAGTAGAACCTGTACAAGCAGCAAAACCTAATGCAACAACACCAGCTAATGCAATTTTTAAAATATTTTTTAACATTTACATATCTCCTTTATAACTTTATTTTTTTGTTTTTTTATATAAATAATCACCAGTACTTTGACACACTTGAACAAGTGCAATTAGAATAAGTACAGTATAAATCATTGTTTCAGTTTGGAATCTGTAATAACCATATTTAATAGCTACATCTCCTAAACCTCCTCCACCAACAGCGCCAGCCATAGCAGAAAAACCAATAACAGTAATTAGTGTTAAAGTAATTGCTGAAATAATTGCAGGTAATGCCTCAACTAGCATTACTTTAAAAATAATTTGCCAATCACTAGCACCAAATGATTTAGCAGCTTCAACTACACCCTTATCCACTTCTTTAAATGCACTTTCAATAAGTCTTGCAATAAAAGGAGCAGCTCCAATAGTAAGAGGAATAATCGCTGCTGTTGTTCCAATACTCTTACCTAGAATAAACTTTGTAAGAGGAAATAGAATAATCATCAAAATAATAAAAGGAAAAGATCTTAAAGTATTAATCACAACATCAAGTACTGAATATACTTTTAGGTTTTCCCTTAATCCATCTTTTGAAGTAAGAATTAAAACAATTGCAAGAAAAAATCCAATTACAACTGCTAAAAATGTAGACACAAACGACATATAAACAGTCTCACCAAGTGCAGGTAATAAAATATCAACCATTATAATACCTCCCAAATAATGTCATGTTCTTTGATGTAGTTTGTAACTACTTCTTTATCTTCTTGCTTAATATTAATAACCATATTTCCAACAATATGAGTATTAATCTCTTCAAGTTTTCCCCATACGATATTGAAATCCATATCAAGCTCTCTAGCCATTTTTGTGATAAATGACTGGAATGCATTATCTTTAGGGAAATAAATTTTAATATTTACACCATCTTGTGGTACAACTTCTGTTTCACCTAAGAAATCTTTCATCTTTTCATCAGGTTTTAAAAACAGCTCTTCAGTATCATCAAAACCGATGATATTTCCATGTTCTAGAAGTAAAGCTTTTTGGGCAATTTGCTTTACAACTTCCATCTCATGTGTTACTAAAACTATTGTAATATTTAGTTTTTCGTTAATCTCTTTTAATAAATTTAAAATAGATGTAGTAGTGTTTGGATCTAGTGCTGATGTTGCTTCATCTGAAAGTAAAACATCTGGCTCTAAAGTCAAAGCTCTTGCGATTGCAACTCTTTGTTTTTGACCACCACTTAATTGATTTGGATAAGATTCAAGTTTTGCTTCTAATCCAACTAAAGCTAATAATTCTTTTACTTTTTTGTCAATTTGATTTTTATCATATCCCCATAATTGCATTGGTAGTGCAACATTTTCATAAACAGTTTTTCTTTGAATTAGTGAGAAGTGTTGGAAAATCATTCCAATATCTTTTCTAAACTCTCTTAACTCATTTTTGTTTAGGGACTTTATCTCTTTGTTATTAACTCTTAATGAACCATCACTATAATCTTCAAGTCCATTTATACATCTAAGAAGTGTAGACTTTCCAGCACCACTGTGACCAACGATGGCAAAAATCTCACCTTTTTTTATATCAATAGAAATATTATTCAAAACTTTGATATCACCATAGTATTTATTCAAATTTTCTATAGCTATCATAATATATCCTTATTAAACGTGATATATTATAAAAAAATGAATAAAATATGTGTTAAACAGATAACTTAAATGAAACTTTATGCAATTTATATTTATATTAAGAAACATTTTATATAATTTCATCAATTAAATGAATGACTATTCATTTATAGAAAAGGAATTATTATGTTTATTACTGAGATCCTACTTTGTGTAGTTGTTGGTCTTGTTGCATTTACTGCATTAACTGGTACAGTTGGATTATTCGTAAAAGAGTAATAGTCTTAAACAAAAAAGGTTAGAGTTACTCTAACCTTTTATATAAGAGTAGGAAGTAAACTTCTTATTCCATCTACAAACATTTGAACTGACATAATCAAAAGAAGCATACCCATAAGTCTTTCTAATGCTATTAAACCTTTTGTTTTTAAAATCTTGTAAAGCTTTGGAGAAAATAAAAGTACAAGAGAAGCACATAACCAAGCTAAAATCAAAGAAACAAATAAACTACCTAAATGATCACTGTTTGTTTTAGACAATACTAAAATAGTTGCTAAAGCTGCAGGTCCAGCAATCATAGGAATTGCAATTGGAACAACAAGAGGGTCATCCCCTTTTTTAGTCGAAAATAGATCAGAATTAGGATCTGGGAAAATCATCTTTAATGAAATTACAAAAAATATAATTGCTCCAGCAATTGTAATAGAATGCGTCTCTAAATGAAATACACTTAAGAACTCTTCACCAAAGAACAAGAATATCAACAATATAAATAGACCTATTAACATCTCTCTTCCAATAATTCGAGAGTGTTTTTCCCTATCAATATTTTTTAAAATACTAAGTAATAAAGGAATATTTCCAAAAGGGTCTAAAATAAAGAAAATTAAAATTGCAGTAGAAATAATAGAAAAAGTGCTATCCATTTTTACTCCTTAATATAAAATCAACTATTTTATATCAAGTCATATTAATAGTAAGCATATATGCTTTTAGTAAATTTTAGGCAAAAAAAAAGAGAAGTTTAAAACTTCTCTTTTTTATTATTCGTTCATTCCAGCGAAGAAGTCTTCGTTGTTATTAGTCTTTTTCATTTTTGAATATAAGAACTTAAGAGCTTCAACTTCATCCATAGATGCAATAGCATTTCTAAGAATCCAAGTTTTTTGTAAAATATCTGGAGTAAGAAGTAATTCTTCTTTTCTAGTACCAGATCTAGTAATATCAACAGCTGGGTAAACTCTTTTGTTAGCTGCATCTCTTGATAATACAACTTCTGAGTTACCTGTACCTTTGAATTCTTCAAAGATAACTTCATCCATTTTAGAACCTGTTTCAATTAATGCAGTTGAAATAATTGTAAGAGACCCACCCTCTTCAATATTTCTGGCAGCACCAAAGAATCTTTTTGGTTTATGTAAAGCATTTGCATCAACCCCACCTGAAAGTACTTTTCCTGAAGATGGTGTAACAGTATTGTATGCTCTTGCTAATCTTGTAATTGAGTCTAATAAAATAACTACATCTTTTTTCATCTCTACAAGTCTTTTTGCTTTTTCAATAACGATTTCAGCAACTCTTACATGGTTTTGTGCAGGTAAATCGAATGTAGATGAATAAACTTCACCTTTAACAGATCTTTGCATATCTGTAACCTCTTCAGGTCTTTCATCAATTAATAAAACCATTAAGTTTACTTCTGGGTGGTTTTTAGTAATACCGTGTGCTAACTCTTTAAGAAGCTCAGTTTTACCAGTTTTAGGAGGTGCTACAATAAGACCCCTTTGACCTTTACCCATAGGTGCAAATAAATCTAAAATTCTTCCTGTCATTTTTTGAGAATCATACTCAAACTTAAATTTATCAGTAGAGTATAATGGTGTTAAGTTATCAAATAATGGTCTGTTTTTTGATTCTTTAATAGGTAAGTAGTTAATCGCTTCAATTTTTAATAAAGCATTGTATTTTTCACTCTCTTTGTTTGGAGGTCTAACTTGTCCAGTTACGATATCTCCTGTTCTTAATGCGAACTTTCTAATTTGAGTTGCAGATACATATGAATCATTTGATGTATCAGAGAAGTTTCCATCGATTGCTCTTAAGAATCCGAATCCACCCTCTTTAATCTCTAAAATACCTGTAAATAAAATAAATCCACCAGCATCAATTTGAGATTTTAAAATTGAGAACATTAAGTCTTGTCTTTTAAGTTCTTGTGGGTTTTCTACGTCAAGTTCTTTTGCGATGTTTAGAAGTTCTTCTAAAGGAAGTTCTCTAAGTTGTTCAATCTTATATCCCTCTACAGGAATATGCGTCCTTGTCTTTTTCGTCGTACTTTTCGCTTTGCTCTGAGTTTTTGACTCTTCCATGAGTAATTTTAACCTTTTTTGATTTTACATATAATATGTATGTAGTTTAATTCGTAGTTTTTTCGTAGTTTTAAAATTAGTAATTGCGTAATTGTAGTGTTTATTTAAAAATTTGTCAATAAAGTAAATTTAAGCATAAAAAAAGGGTGTTATAAACTAACACCCTTTATATATTATATAGTATTACACTATATTAATATTATAAGTCACCCTCGTGCTTACCTAAGTACTCTGCTACACCTTCAGTGTTAGGCTTCATACCTTCGTCACCTTTGTTCCATCCTGCAGGACAAACCTCACCGTGCTCGTTTGTAAATAACATTGTGTCAACCATTCTGATCATTTCATCAATGTTTCTACCTAATGGTAAGTCGTTGATTACTGCGTGTCTAACAGTTCCATCTTTGTCAATTAAGAAAGAACCTCTTAATGCAACAGAATCACCGAATAATACATCGTAATCTCTAGAAATTTGTTTAGATAAGTCAGCTACTAATGGGTATTTAATTCTTCCAATTCCACCATTATCAACAGCAGTTTCTCTCCATGCGAAGTGAGAGAATTGAGAATCTACAGAAACACCAATTACATTGATACCTCTTGAAGTGAACTCTTCAATTCTTTTAGAGAAAGCAATAATTTCAGATGGACATACAAAAGTAAAGTCTAATGGGTAGAAAAATAATACCGCACCTTTTTCACCAATGTTTTCATATAAGTTAAAATCTTCAACAATTTGACCATCTGCAAGTACAGCTGTTGCTGTAAAATCTGGAGCTTTTTTAGTTACTAACATTTTATTTCCTTTTATTAATTTTCGAATTTGTTATGTAATTATATAATAACTTTTTGTAAATAAAACTTGAACTTTTCTTAAATTTTGAAATTTATATAATCTTTTTCCAAAGATAAAAATTATCCTTAATTAGTATAGTTTTTTAAGTTTTCTTTCAAATTTACTTCAATAATCATTATCATTTTTATAATCCAATAGCTCTACTGTTTCGATTTTACCGCACTTCTTCTCTCTCATTTAATAATATTTATCTTTTAAAGTTAATTTTATATTTCCTGTGATAAAGTTTGATAAATTTTTAAATAGGAGATATACTATGGCAGTAAAAATTACTGATATCTGTATTAGCTGTGACGCATGTTTAGATGAGTGTCCAGTAGAAGCAATCGTTGATAATGATGATAACCCAACTGGTGAGGATACTTATTATGTATATGCTGACAAATGTGTTGAGTGTGTAGGACACAATGACGAGCCAGCATGTGCTGAAGCATGTCCAACTGAGGGATGTATTGTATGGGACGAAGTAGGTTCAGGTTCTGTTGAAAAAGAAGACAGAGGTGAAGCTGGAACTCCAGTAGTAGAAGACTAATATAATATAGTAACTACAAAAAACTAGTAAATTTATCCTAAAAAAGGCAAGTAGTATTCAAACTACTTGCCTTTTTTTATTTTTTTAGGTATAATCCGCGACTTAAAAAATTATTGAGGGAATAAACAATATGGAACAAACACTATCAATTATCAAACCTGACGCGGTAGCTAAGAACGTTGTAGGTAAAATCTTAGACAGATTTGAATCAAATGGTTTAAGAATTGCAGCAACTAAAAAAGTTCAATTATCTAAAGCTGACGCTGAAGCATTCTATGCAGTTCACGCTGAAAGACCTTTCTTTGGTGAATTAGTAGAATTCATGATTTCTGGACCAGTAGTAGTATCTGTTTTAGAAGGTGAAGACGCAATGGCTAAAAACAGAGACTTAATGGGTGCAACTAATCCTAAAGAAGCAGCAGCTGGTACAATCAGAGCTGATTTCGCTGAATCAATTGATGCAAATGCAGTACACGGTTCAGATTCTTTAGAGAATGCAGCAATCGAAATTAACTTCTTCTTTGCTCAAAGAGAAATTTGTTAATTATTAGTTAATCTTATTAATTTAAAATGAAGATTGAATTTAGAAAAGTACCACAAAACCCCAAAGAATTCAGTGCTTTGCACGATTCAGTAGAAATTGAAGGTACTTTTTGTAAAATATCGCCATCGTTAGTAAAAATTGATGCAGTTTTAAAAGGTAATACTGAAATTGATTGTTGCAGATGTGGCAAAACTGATACAGTTACATTAAATGAAGAAGCAAACTTCTTATTAAGTGATGGTATCTATAAATCTGAGTCAGAAGACTTAGTAATAGAAATTGAAAATAGTCTAATTGACTTCGATGAAATCATCGAAAGTGAATTAGCATCAATAAAAAGCGATTATTATTTATGTGACAATTGTTCACAAAATGATGATTTTGAAAAAGAATTTTAAGGAGAATTATTATGGCAGTACCTAAGAGAAGAGTATCTCATACTAGAGCAGCAAAAAGAAGAACTCACTACAAAATTACACTAAAAAAACCTGTAAAAGATAGTGATGGTTCTTGGAAAATGCCTCATACGGTTAACCCAAATACTGGTGAATACAAAAACTAATGTATAAAATAGCCGTTGATGCGATGGGTGGGGACTTCGGTCCTGAACCTATTATGGAGGGGGTTATATCCGCTCTAAAGCAAAACAATAACTTCACTGCAATTGCAGTTGGTAAAAAAGACGAATTAGAGTCTTTAATACCTGCTAACTTTACTACAAGAATTGAAATACTAGATACAGATGATGTAATTAGTATGCACGATTCTGCTACAGATGCACTTAAAAGAAAAGATTCAACTATTTATAAAGCGATTGATTTAGTAAGAAACGGTGAGGCTGATGCCGTAGTTTCTGCTGGGCACTCTGGTGCTTCTATGTCTTTAGCTACACTAAGAATTGGAAGAATCAAAGGTGTATCAAGACCTGCTATTGCAACACTTATGCCTACAAGTGAAAACCAAAATACATTAGTATTAGACGTTGGAGCAAATGTAGACAGTGATGCTAAAAATTTATTTGAATTTGCTGTTATGGGACAAGTTTATGCAGAAGATGTATTGCAACTTGACGAACCTATTGTTGGTTTATTATCTAACGGTGAAGAAGAAAGCAAAGGTAATGAAGTTACTAAAGAAGCTTATGGCTTAATATCAAGAATTCCAAATTTCGCAGGTAATGTAGAAGGTAGCGATATCTTCAAAGGAACGGTTGATGTTGTTGTTTGTGATGGTTTTGTAGGAAATATCCTATTAAAAACTGCTGAGGGTGTTGCAGACACTATTGGCAAAATCATAAAGAAAAATTTAAAGAGATCTCTAATTTCAATAGCTGGTGCAGTTCTTATGAGAAAAGTATTTAAGAACTTAAAAGTTAGAGTTGACTACGCTGAGTATGGTGGAGCTCCATTATTAGGAGTAAAAGCCCCTGTAATTATTGCACATGGTAAGTCGAATCCAAAAGCGATTCAAAATGCTATGTTCCAAGCAATTAATGCAGCTAGTTCAAACCTTAACAATGATATTGAACAGAGATTAGCTCAATATAGTAGCAAATAGTAATTTACTACTATATTCTATTTAAGGATATGTAAATGGCATATGCAGCTTTTAGATCTATTGGGGCTTATGTTCCTGAAAAGATCATGACAAATGCAGATTTTGAAAAGATTATTGATACTAGTGATGAGTGGATCACTAAAAGAACTGGTATCAAAGAGAGAAGAATTTCTGAAGATAATGAAGCTTCATCTGACTTAGGAGCTAGAGCAGCGGAAGTTGCTATTGAAAGAGCAGGAATTGCAAAAGAAGATATCGATATGGTTATCTGTGCAACTGTTACACCTGACTACTTATGTATGCCTTCTACGGCTTGTTTAATCGCTTCAAAACTTGACTTACCTCCTGTTCAAGCATATGATATTAGTGCAGCTTGTACTGGTTTCGTTTATGCAGTATCTGTGGCTAAAGCATTTATTGAATCTGGAATGAAAAAGAACGTTTTAATTATTGGTGCAGAAAAGTATACATCTATTTTAGATTATACTGATAGATCTACATGTTTCATCTTTGGTGATGGTGCAGGTGCAGCTATTATTTCAGCAACTGATAATAAAGAAGAAGCAATTATTGATGTTAATTGTTCAAGTGATGGAAATTATGATGATTTAATCAAAACTCCAGGTGGTGGTTCTAAACACCCATGTTCGCAAGAAGTACTTGAGCAAAAAATGGCTTGTATTAGAATGAAGGGTAATGAAACTTTCAAATTAGCAGTTAAAACTTTAACTTCTGATGTTGAAGTAATGATGGAAAAACATAACATTTCAAATGATGATATTGATCATTTCATCCCTCACCAAGCAAACTATAGAATTATTAGCGCAGTAGGAAAAGCATTAGGACTAAATGATGAGCAAACTGTTGTAACTGTAGACAAATACGGTAACACATCAGCAGCATCTATTCCAATGGCAATGAACTACGCATATGAGCAAGGAAAAATCAAAAAAGGTGACACAATTTTATTTGACGCCTTTGGTGCTGGTTTAACTTGGGGAAGTGCTTTATTCCCATTTGCACCTAACAAATAGTGATTTTAAGGGGATAAAACCTCTTAAATGAACAAGTAACTTTAATCAATTCAAAATCTCAAACACATAAACATTCAAAATTTTATTTATACTTATAATTACACTTTTTAATCTAACCACTAATAAATAGTAGAAAGCATTAAAGCTTTAAATATCTTGTTTTAAAGATATTATAAACTTAGCGCCCTCTTTTTCATTTTGAACAATTATTGAACCATTCATATTGTTTTCAATAATCATTTTAGTCATATATAAACCAATCCCTGTACCTTGAGATTGATGTTTTGTAGTAAAATATGGATCAAAGATTTTATCCATAATATCCTCAGGAATTCCACCTGCATTATCTAATACATGAATTTTAATTTCATCTTTGTCTTTAAATACATCTATATTTATGCATGGTGTATCAATATCCCTTTGAATTAAAATATCTTTAGCATTTGTTATAATATTTAAAAGAGCTTGTGAAAACTCATTTTTATAGCTTATAAGGCTTAAATCATATTCAGAGTATTTTGTATCAATTTTTATATTTGCGTGCTTTAAAGCAGAGTTTACGATAAATAAAGCACTATTAATACTATCTTTGATAAAAAACTCTTCCTTTTGTTTCTCTGGTTTATAATAGTTTCTGAAATCTTCAATTGTTTTAGACATAAAATCAATAATTGAATTTCCATCTTTAATTTTTGATATTAATTTGTCTGTAGTTAATTTACCTTTTTCATTATAAGCATCAATATACATCAAAATAGCACTTAGCTGCATAAGAGGTTGTCTCCATTGATGTGCGATATTACCTATCATCTCTCCAAGCATAGCTAGTTTTGATTGTTGCATTAGAAGTTGATCACTTTTTTCTTTCTCTTTTAAAGCTTCTTTTTCAACTTCAAGTCTATGTTCTATCTCTTTTTCTACCAAGTTCTCAAGGTTTTTATTTATAGTTTTTAACTCTTTTTCATTACTTTGAATTCTTTTAATTAAGTAACTAAAGAAATAGTTTACAACAATGGCTGCAATAACAAATAGTAAAATTGTAGTATATAAAGACTCTTTAACTGTTGCCTTATAGGCATTTTTATCTTTTGTGATATCTAAAAAGAATATTGCATTTGCCACTCTTTCATCTCTAAAGTTTTTAAGTGCTAACTCTTTTTTTACGTAAAAATTTGTCAAAAACTTTACAACTGGATCATCATGAGCCTCTTCGCACTTTTTTGCCATTTCTTTAAAAAAATCACTATTTTTATATTCATCTAAAAATATATCATAGTTTTTATTATCATTTTTTACAAATAAAATACCGTTACTTCCATCAAAATCTTTGATACTTTGCAGTAAAACCCTTGAATCTAAAATATATTCGATATAAGAAGTTACCTCATTATTCTCTTTTATTGGTACTATTACTTTATAGTTGATTTTGTTGTCATAAACTTGAATATCTGTAAAGCTTTTGCCACCTTTTATATCAGTTGTATAAATAGTAGAGATTTGCTCTTTTTTGAAATTTACTATTTTTATATCTTTTAAAAACTTCTCTTTAGTGATTAGCTGAGCCATATTTGCTTGGTTAGTTTGAATATGAATACTTTGAGCTTCATAGAATTCAATAAGATGCTTTTTAAATAAATCATAATAGTTATCAAAGTTCTTTTTATAGTTTGTTTCAATTTGAATAAGATAGTTTTTATTTGAAGTTTTATTTTGAAAGTAAAGAGTCAAAAGAAGAATAGAGATTAGTAAAAGTACAAAAAGTATACCTTTTTGTTTTATACATAATGAATTTTTAAACATGGGTAATCTCTAATTTGTATCCAACTTTTGATACATTTTTTATTAATTCTTTTGATGTTTTTTTTCTTAAATCTTTTATCAAAGATTTTAAAGCATCCATACTTACCACATCATCCCAGACATGATATTCTATTTCTTCATAAGATAGAGTTTTATTTTTGTTGTTTATTAAAAGATTTAACAGTAATCTCTCTTTTTTGTTTAAAGTTATTTCTATATTATCTTTAATTACTGTTTGATTTGAATAGTTAAATTTTATATTTTCACTTAATTCTAAGATCTCATCAGTTTTTTCTTTCAGCAGTTCTACACATGACTCTAATGCATTTATTAATGAGTCTTTATCAAATGGTTTTACTAAATATTTTGTGATATATAACTCAACTGCATTCATTAAATACTCTTTTTCTGTATGAGCTGTCATAATAATCACAGGAGTATTAATATCTTTTTGTCTAATCTCTTTTAATGCAGTTAAACCATCTTTATGTGGCATATTTATATCTAATAGTAAAATAGAAGGTTTGTATACTTCATACAATTCTAAAGCTTCTTGACCATTACTTGCTGTTATTACGTTGTTCACATATAACTCTAAAACTTCAGTTACTGTTTGTTGTATTCCATTTTCATCTTCTGCATACAATACTGTTAAATCTTCTAATCTCATTTATACTCTTTTATAACAAAGGCAAAAGCCTTTGCTAATTAATTTACTTTTTTTGCTTCAATATCAGCTGTAATTTTTACTTTTTCACCTAAAAGTAATCCACCTGAATCTAATAATTTATTTGCTTTTAACCCAAAATCAACTCTATTGATTTTAGTTTCTAAAGAGAATCCTAATTTAGTATTTCCCCATGGATCTTTTACAATTCCATTGTTTTCATAATCAAACTCAACTTGTTTTGTAACACCTTTAATTGTTAAGTTTGCAATTAAAGTATCACCTTTGATTTCTACTAATTCAAAGCTCATATTTGGGTATTTTTTAGCATCAAAATAGTCTGATTCTAAAAGGTGTGCATCTCTTTTTTCATTTTGTGTATTAACAGAGTTTACATCAACTTTACTTTTTAAAACTTTTAATTGTTTTGTTTTTTCATCATATTCGATGTTTGCATCAAACTTATCAAATGTACCATAAACATTTGAAATTGATAAGTGCTTGATTTTGAATCCTACTTTTGAGTGACTTGCATCTACTGCGTAAGTACCTGCAAACAGTGTTGAACCTGCAACTAATAAACCAGCTAATATTTTTTTCATCTAACATCCTTTTGGGTTTTAATATATGAAAGTATAAAAATAAATTGAGGGAAAAAAGGGGGAATAAATAGTAATTTAAATAACTTTAGTTAAAATAATTTGTTATTAAATTATATAAAGAGAAGATATGATAATTTCAAATAATACAAACACATCTATTTCATATGAATCAAAAACAGAAAAAACAACAAAAAGTAATATAACTTTTGAACAAGAATTAAAAGAAAGATTCTCAAAAAGTAGAATTATCACATACCATGAAGAAAAAGGAAGATTTGATGAAATGTCAGAAGAGAATGCTAAAGCAATAAAATATATTCTTGAAGATGACAAAGTCTCAATGCAAGAACTTACGAGCATGCCTTTTGAGAGAATTAAACTTTTAAAGAGTATTGTTTTCCCAAGTGACCTAACAAAAGATGAGTTTGCTGATGTACTAATCACGTTTTTAGAAAACAATAGAGCAACATCGATGCTTTTAGCAGTTGATAAAACAGCTAATGATAATTTTAATGAAGCTTTATTTAATACGCTAGGTGAAATTCTTGATGACTCTGAAAGAATGGACTTTATGAAAGAACTAGATTTAAATCTTACTCAAATGTTTAATAGTCAAGATCTGGAATTTAGTTTTATGGGAGCAAAATCAATTTTGATTTTTTTAGAAGTAGAGAAAGAGAAAACAGATATTGATTATAGTAATTTTTTTGATAAGATGATTTCAAAAACTAAATTTGGATTATCAACACCTTTTTTAAATCCTGATATTAAAAAGAACTATAAAGTGATGAACAATAGCTATACTCTTTTAAAAGATTTTTATGAGGATATAAAGTCTACAAATGAAATTACATTAGAAGATATACTAAAAAAACTTTAGTGCTAGAAATACTGCACTAAAGCCATATAAAATATAGTTCCAGCAAAAATAGAAATAAGATAGTTTTTCAAAGTTAGATGAAGAACTGCTGTAAATACAATCCCTCCAATCTCTTTTAATCCATAAGGAGCTAATGAAAAGTCCACATCTTTTACTGAATAAACTATAAGTATTGTCATAATAACTGCTGGGAAAAACTTCTCAATAAATACTATATAAGAAGGTAGTTCATTTTTCCTAAAAAACAAAAATGGAAAAACTCTTGTAAAGAAGTTTACTACTGCCATTATTGCAATGGCTATATATATTTCTATACCACTCATTGCTCAATTTTCCTTCTAAAAGTAAACATCAAAATAAGTGCTAAAATAATTGAAACAATTAGCATTTTATCACTTGGTACACAACAAAGTGCCACAAGTGAAGCAACTGCCCCTATGACAAATGGCACTGCATTTTGCAGGTTTTTATACTGTTCTATACATAAAACCACAAAAAGAGCCGTTAGTGAAAACTCCAAACCAGCTGTATTAAACTTGATATTACTTCCTACTATTGCTCCAAGAGTTGCACCAGTAAACCAATATGATTGATTAAAAGCTGTTAAAAAGAAGTAATACCATCTTTTTTTTAGTTGTTCATCATCTTTTATAGTTGTAAGAAGTGCATATGTTTCATCAGTAAGACCAAAAATCAAATATGGTTTTAGCTTTCCAGTTTTTTTAAATCTTTTTAGAAGTGATAAACCATAAAAAGATTGTCTAATATTTATAAACCAAGTTGCAATAGCAATATCAACATATCCAGCTTTTGCGTTAAAAAAGTTGATAGCAACAAACTGCAAAGCTCCCGCATAAATAAACAAAGACATAATAGGAGCTAAATACCAAGGGTATTCAAAAGATACTAGAAGTAAACCAAAAGCAAAACCTAAAACACCATATCCCATCATAACAGGAATAGAAACCTCAAAGGCTTTTTTTATTTCTCTTTCATATTTCACGTATGTTTAATCACACTTATTAGTTAAATTTTTTGTTGTTTGGATTGTTTTTAAAAATATTCATTGATTTATGTTTTGGATTTTTATTAAACTTCTCTACTGTAGCAACAGTATTAATATATAAAATCGACTCATCTACAACAATTTGGAAAATTGATTGTAATGGAACCTTTACATTTGATCCAAAGTTTTCACTTCCAAAACCTGCTTCAAAAAGAAGATACTCTCCACTAATTTCAACAGTAGTATAAGTATAGTTTTCTAAGATAAACAGTGTATATTTTGGCATTTGCTCCATAATAACTGTTGGCAATTCTGGTTTGAAAACCACTGGTTCAATATTTGCAGTGATTGAAAAGTATTGATTGTTTTCTAATAAATACTCAATAGTCTCTTTAATTTGATTTACTACCAAGTCCTTGTAATTATCATTATTTATAATATCTGTAATCATAATTTTTAATACCTATTTTAAATTTTTAGTGGTATTATAACTTATGAAACAAATAATTTTGCTTATTTTTATTATTTTTAGTTATGTTAATGCCTATGAATTTAAACTAAATCAAAAAGATATTTCATACATAAAAGAATCTCCTAAAAAAAGCTTTATTATAAATAGAATCAACAAATATCAATCTTTAAAAAAGAAAGTTGTTGATTATGAACTAATAAGAAAACTATCTCATATAAATTCATTTTTAAATAAAATCTTGCCATCTCACGATATATCCACTAAATCCTCAGAAGATTACTGGGCAACACCAAAAGAATTCCTACTTGAGGGACATGGGGATTGTGAAGATTATGTGATAGCAAAATACTTCACATTACTTGAAATTGGCGTGAAAAAAGAGAATATGTATTTTGCAGTAGTAAGAGTAAAGGGTGAGCGTGACTATCATATGGTACTACTTTATGTTGAAGACAAAAATAAATCTCCTCTTGTGATGGATAATCTAAGCTTCAAAGTAATTCCTCTTACAAAAAGGAAAAAACTTATTCCAAAGTTTGCCTTTAATGAAATAGATGCATATAAGTTTACCCATGAAAAATTTACTCAAAAAGTTAGAGTAAACTGGGGTAAAGAGGATAAATGGAATAGACTTCTAAAAAGAGTTTATGAAAAAAACGAATAATCCTCTAACACATCAAAACCTATCATTGCATTCATAAGTGCTAGTTTAGTACATGACTTTAGCATATCAACTGTAATATCTTTTTCGATTAACTCACCCTCTTTTATAAGTCTGGCTCTAGTCGTTCCAAAAAGTAATGGTGCTTTAGGTGTCAACCAAACTCCATCATAAAGTATTGCAATATTTGCAATGGATGTATCAGTTACTAAATCATCTTTTATGATAATGATTTCATCACATTCATCTTTTTGTTCACAAAGTTCATCTAATTCACTTCTATCTAAATACTTCTTTGAATAATCAATAGAATCATCCCTTATTAATTTAAAGGTTTTTATCTCTCTTTTTTTATATGGAAAATAATTTACTTCCAAAACACCACTATGATCATAAACTAGTTTACATCTTAACAACTCATTTGATAAGGGGTATATATACTCTTGAAGATTTAAATTCATTGCAATTGTATTTGCAACTCTTGCATTGTGAAAATCTAGGTTAAAAACCTCGTAATCATCGCATTTTATAGTTTCAAAATAGACATCTTTATTCAATATTACTCTTTTTTATTAGTGATTTAATTAGAAAGGATATAATAGCTAAAATTTTATAAAGGCTATTTTTTTATGAAAGAGAAATACAAACAAATCATATCTTCATTTGATGATTTTTCTAGTACTTACAAAAATGCTTATATAGGTATTCCAAAAGGGTTTGGAGGACTGAAAGAAGACTATTTTGGAACACTAAAAAAGTTTAAAAAGCTATATCCAAACTTCAAAGCAAACAATAAAATTCCAACAGTTTTATTTATGCATGGTTCAGCAGGACTTAGAAAGGGAGCTACATATAGAAAATGGATTGTTCAAGAAGCTAAGTTTATTTTTTTTGCACCAAACTCTTTCAAAGTAAAAAATAGACCAACATATGAGAATCCAGCAAAAATCAAAACCTATCAAAAAGTTCATGATTTTAGACAAGCTGAAATTCACTACAATCTTGAAAAACTTCAAAACATCTCTTTTATTGATATAAATAACATCTTTCTTATGGGTAACTCAGAAGGTGGTCTTGCAGCCGCTGCATTTAAAGGAAGAGAATTTAAAGGTAGAATTGTTACAGCATACTCTTGCGAAAATGGGTATTATTCAAAACAGTTCCAAATTGGAGCAACACTTAATGAGCCATTTTTAAATATTATTGGAACTCATGATGAGTATTTTTCAAATGATTCAAAACCAAATAAAGAGCATGAAGTTGAAGGGCATTGTACAAAAGCATTAAAAAAACATAAGTATGCAAAAGTGATTATATTACCACAGACAAAACATGATATTACTACTAATGTCTATGTAAAAGAGGATATTATTAACTTTTTAAAACTGTGGAGTAAAGGAAGATAGGAAACCTTCACTCCACGAATTGAACTATTTCACGAAAACTTCTGCTACTTCTTTTGCATATTGTAACTCAGTAGTAATACCTACACAAGAACAATTGATTTCAGATAATACATATTTATCACTTCCATCTTCGTTATAGTCTAAAATATAATCCATTGTCCATAATAATGGATAATTTTGACCTCTTAAATATGGTTTTAAATCTTCTAAACCATTAGTTGTTAAATCAACAACTTCTTTCCATTTTGGCTCTTCTGGAGATTCATATTTATATTTTGCACCAGAGAATAAAGTTGCTGAGAACTCACCTTCTTGTGGTTTTTTATGAACAACTGAAATAAGTTTGTCATTTACAAGTAAAACTCTAATTTCACCCTCTGCGATTCTCTCTAAGTATCTACAACCAACAAATCCAGTTTTTCCTTGGAAGTATTCAGCATACTCATTATCTTCTTCAAAGTTTTTCTCAAACTTTGAAATAAATTCATGAATATCATCATAAAAATACTTTTCGTTGTTTACAGCTTCAGTTGAAATAATAGAACCATCTTCTTGTTCTCTAACTAAATAAACACCCTCACCTGTTGAACCATAGTTTGTTTTTAGAACTCTAATTCCATGTTTCTTTAAATCATCTGGAAATTTAGATGCAAAGTCAGAAAACTTGTGGTAGAAGTAAGACTCATCATCACCTAATCTAGTTCCTTTTAATTTAGCTAAGATATCTTTGAAATCTAAGTTAATCATTACATCTGGGTGAGTATGAATCTCAACTCCACAATCACCTAAAGCTTTTAGAAATTGGAAATATTCATCAACTTGTTTCAAGTTACCTGGGTTAATTCTAGAAATTACAGCATGGGCATTTTTCTTTAAGTACTCTAATAGTTGATATTTCTTGTTTGGTTTAAAAAATACAATTTCTGTTTTAAAATCAGTTGCTTCTTCAATTGCTCTTAAAATTGGTTTTGTATCAGGTCTAAAACCATCAAATCCTTTATCGCTACCTTTTTGGTACTCAATAATAAAAATAGTGTCTGCTTTGTTCATTTTATTACGTCCTATTTGAAATGTGGATGTAATAATAAAATTATTTAATTACAATGAAGTTACAATTTAGAAAGGTAAATAGATTTTATCTAGTAGTTCTTGATACTCAGAATTTACATCAGAATCACAAGTAATCCCACCACCACTTTTGTAGTATTGAGTTTTGTTTTTGTCCTCTTCTATAAATCTAATCATAACAGCAGAATCAAGTGATTCCCCATCATAAACACCGAAAATTCCAGTATAAAAATCTCTATCGTAGTTTTCAGTTTTTTCTAATAACTCTACTGTTTTCTTCTTTGGGGTACCAGTAATAGAGCCTGCTGGAAGCATTTGTGTTAGTATAGTTCCAATTTTTTCATTCCAGTTTTCTTCAAGATGAGCTGAAATTTTAGAACTTACTTGAAGTAGCTTTTTTTCACCTGCATTAATTTTGTCAGTATATCTAAACTTATCAACTCTTACTTTTGAAGAAACAATTCCTAAATCATTTCTAAGTAAATCAACAACCATAGTATGTTCAGCCATTTCTTTTACATCACCTAAAATTTTAGCTTGTGCATTTATTATTTTTGCATCAATGGTACCCTTCATTGGGTATGTAAAAATCTTGTTTTTTTTGATTTCTACAAATCTTTCAGGTGAGAAACACACAAAATTGTTTTCATCTTTTTGAAATCTTAGTTTAAATTTTGCATTTACTTTTTCATATATTTCATCTAAAGAGTATTTAGTTTTGATTTTTGTTTTTGATGTTAAGTTTAGAAGATAAGTATTTCCCTGCCTTATTTGCTCTTGTAAGAAGTCAAACTTCTTTTTATATTCAGTAAATGAAATAGGGAATTTTTCAACAGTAGTTTTATGTCTATTTTTAGATGTTGTTCTTTGATTAATTTCAAACTTTATATTATCAGGCAGGTCTGATAGTTTTTGAGCATAAAACTTACTAAAGTCATATGAGATTATGAAAAAAAATGGCTCGTTAGACGAGCCATAATTATTTAGTTGTTCTTCTATATATTTTTTGTTCAATTTTTCTTTTTATTGTAGTACTAATTTTTTAAGTGCAGCCATTCTAATTGCAACACCATTAGTTACTTGTTCTAATACTTTATTTCTTGGGTCTTTTAGCATTTCATCAGAAATATCAACATTTCTATTTACTGGACCTGGGTGTAATAATAAGATATCTCTATCTTGCATAACTTCTTTTGTAATACAGAAATCTTTTGCATATTCGTTTAATGATTCAAAATATACTTGATTGTGTCTTTCAAGTTGAGTTCTTAAACTCATGATAATATCAACATTATCAATCACATCATCTAAAGAAGTATAAGTTTTGAAATCATCACCTTGATATCTAAAACACTCAGGAGATACAAAAGAAACATCAATACCAAATACTGGTAATAATTTCTTATTTGAACCTGCAACTCTTGAAGTTCTTACATCACCAACGATAGCAATACTCTTACCATCAGTTTGTCCTTCAAAATGCTCATAAATTGTAAACATATCAAGTAAAGCTTGTGTTGGGTGAGCGTGTTTTCCGTCACCTGCATTTAAGATTGGACAATCCACATACTCTTTTAATTTATCTGGTAGTCCACACTCTGAGTGTCTGATGATTACTGCATCAGGTTTCATAGCATTGATATTTGCTACTGTATCAAAGATTGTTTCACCTTTTGAAGTAGAAGATGTACCAACATCTAATGATACTACTTCAGCACCTAGTCTTTTTGCTGCAATTTCAAAAGAACTTCTTGTTCTTGTTGAATTTTCAAAAAATAGCGTAACTATTATTTTACCTTTTAAAACCTCATTTGGTTCAAACTTTAAAAACTCTCTTGCGTCGTCAAATAAACCTAGAATCTCTTCTTTAGAAAAATCAGAAGTTCTAATTAAGTGCTGCATTTTTTCCCTTTAATTTTAGTTTTGATTGTATCTAAAACCTCTTTAAATCATAGAATGATGAAAAGCCTTTTGATGGCATTAATAAAAAAGTTATTATCTGTGTAAAATAGGGTTTATATTTCATTAATATATGGTTTAAATAATTTAGATATAATCTTTTTTAATTATAGATTTAGGGACTAATAATGATAGAACAATTAGATAAAGAGTTTGTACTACAAACATATGCTAGAAATTATGTTAATTTCAAAAAAGGGATTAATGCAACTTTATTTGATGAAAATGAAAAAGATTTTATTGATTTTACATCAGGTATTGGTGTAGTTTCAGTAGGACATGGAAACAAAAAAGTTTCTGATGTTATTGCTGAGCAAGCAAAAAATATTATTCATATTTCAAACCTTTTTGCAATTGAACCACAAGCAAAATTAGGTCAAAAAATTGCAGAATTATCAGGAATGGATGTTGCAACATTTTTCTCAAACTCAGGAGCAGAAGCAAATGAAGGTGCTATTAAATTAGCTAGAAAATATGGTGAAACAAAGTTTGATAATAAAAGATATAAAGTAATTACTTTAGAACACTCATTTCATGGAAGAACAATCACAACTGTAAAAGCAACAGGACAAGAGTCTATGCACTCAGAAAACTTTGCTCCATATCCAGATGGATTCTCATACCAAAGTGAAATTGCTGATGTTTATAACTCAATTGATGATGAAACAGTAGCAGTTATGATTGAACTTGTTCAAGGTGAAGGTGGAGTTCAGCCATTTGATAAAAAAGATGTTCAAGATTTAGCAAAATTCTTAAAAGAAAAAGATATTTTACTAATCATTGATGAAGTTCAAACAGGAGCATATAGAACTGGTGAATTCTTAGCAACTAACCTCTATGATATTCAACCAGATATTATTACAATGGCAAAAGGTTTAGGTGGTGGTGTTCCAATTGGAGCAGTTGTTACTACACACAAAGATTTATTCACTTTTGGTGACCATGGTTCTACTTTTGGAGGAAACTACCTAAGTACAGCAGCAGCACTTGAAGTTTTAAATATTTTAGATGAATTTAAAGACTCTGGAAAATTAGATGAAACAATTATTTATTTCCAAGAAGAATTAAATAAAATTTACGAAGAAAATAAAGATATTTTTGTTGATAGTGTTGGTCTTGGACTAATGAGAGGTTTAAGAGTAAAAGATAGTGATACATTAGCAGCTATTTTAAAAGAAGCATTTAATGAAGGTGTTTTAGTTTTAAGAGCTGGAAAAAATACACTAAGAATGTTACCACCTTTAACTATTAGTAAAGAAGAGATTGATGAAGGGTTCAAAAGGCTAACAAATGCACTTTCTAAAATCAAATAAGATTAAACTACTTTTATGTAGTTTAATCACTGTAAATGCTTTTTCTTATGATAATCTAGATGATGAAGTTTTATCAGATACAAGGAAAAAGAATTTTCAACTAAGTCAAGACCAAGCTATTGAAGATGGAAAAAAGCTTGAAAAAGACTGGATAAATCCAATCACTTATAAATTTACAAAAAATCTAGGTGAAAACTACAAAAATGAAAAGTCATTAATTACCATTGATCAACCAATTTTTCAAAGTGGTGGAATCTACCAAGCTATTAAATATGCAAAATCAAACTATAAATACTCTACTTTAGAAATTTCTCAACAAAAGAAACTTTTAGTTAGAGATGCCTTAAAATATTTATATATGATTGAAAGAACTAACTATGAAATTCAAAAATCAAAATTATCTATTGCAAATGCAAGAATTGATGTAGATAGAAAAAAAGAACAAGTATTAAATGGATTTCTAGATAGCTCATTTTTAGATAATGCCCTATTAACTTTAAATGATTCAAAACAGAGTTTAATCACATATAAATATCAAAAAAAAGAGTTAATCAATAATTTCCACAATATTTCATCTAAAGAGTATACAAGTTTTACTCTACCAAAGTTTGAACTTCTAAAAGAAGAAGATTATTTAAATAATAATATTGAACTTGATAAACTTGAAGCAGATATTCAAAGAAAACATAATTTTCAATATGTAACTACTGCAAAATATTTACCAAAAGTAAGTGCTTTTTATAACTATTCAAAAAATCACTTTGCTGATTCAAAACCAGGTCTTTCACAAGATGAAGATCAAACCTTTGGACTTAGCGTATCTGTGCCATTTGATTCAAGAACATTCAATGATATTGAAAGTAAAAGAATTGACTATTTAAAATCAAAACTTAGTTTAAAAAATAGTATTGATGATGAAAAGACATTTTTTAGAACAAAACTTGACAAATTATCAATGCTTGATGAAAGAATTGCCATTACTAACGAAGATTTAGCCCTTTATAAATCAATTTTAAATATTATTGAAGAAGAAAAAGAAGCACAGCTAAAAACACAAAGTGATGTTGATACATTACAAAATTCCCAAAAAATAAAATCAGTTGATTTAAAAATATATGAAATTGATAAACAAATTGAGTTATTGGAGATTTACGCAAAGCTTCACTAGATATTAAGTAGTAGGAAGAAGATAATATGTTTGAGAAAAAAAGTTTTACTTATTGGATTATCTCTCTTCCTATTATTGCTATTTTATTAACCTCATCAATTTTAACTTACGAATTTGTGGAATATGAAACACAAGCTTTTGAAAAAGAGAGTGCTAAGCTTGAAGAAGAGCATATCTCAAAAATCAAAGATAGAATTAAAAACAGAATCAATAGGGTTACAAATCTAATTGAAACTAATATTGAACTAATAAGACAAGAAGAAAAAAACAATATCAAAGATATTATTGGTATTGGATATAAAACTATAGAAGAAACATATCAAAACAATCTTCATCTAAATAAAGAAACAATAATTCAACTAATAAAATCTAGACTTGAAAACCTAAAATTTTATGCAAATGGAAGTGGATACTTCTTTATTATAAACTTAGAAGATAAAGTTTTAATGCAACCACAAACACCTGAGCATACAAATAGAGTATTTACAAACTTGCAAGATAAAAATGGAAAATACTTTATTCAAAGTTTTAGAAATATTGCACAAACAAAAGGTGAAGGTTTTGATACATGGCATTGGTCTAAACCAAATACCAATGCCATTGGTAAAAAGATTGGTTATATTAAACTATTTAAACCTCTTGATTTATATATTGGAACTGCAATATATGAAGATGATATAGATGCAAAAATAAAAAAGGAAACATTAAAACTTCTTGATATTATCAAATACGGAAAAGACGAATATGTTTTTGCAGTAGATAAACAAGGAACAACAATATCACATATAAATAAAAAGTTTATAGGTAAAGATATAAAAACACTCTCTCAAATAGAGCAAGATATTATTACAAATATTATAAAAGTTGGTTCACCTAAAGATGGTGGTTTTATTGGATATAAACCAACTAGTTATAATGTAAATGAAAAACTCTCTGATAAAATCTCATATGTTAAAACCATACCTACTTTACAATGGGTTATTGGTACAGGTCAATATGTAACAACATTACAAGAACAAATAAAAAAGAAAAAAGAGGTTTTAAAAGCTGAGTTAAAAGATACCTCAAATACTATTATTGTAATTTCTATGACAATTACAATAATTTTAATACTATTCTTAACATCTATATCAAGAAAAATACAAAATATGCTTTCTACTTATGAAAAAGAGATCGCACTAAAAAACGAACACTTAAAAGAATTAAATGAGAGTTTAGAATCTCAAGTTAAAGACCAAGTTTTAAAAATCAGACAAAAAGAGGATATGTTAAATCAACAATCAAGACTTGCAGCAATGGGTGAAATGATTGGAAATATTGCCCATCAATGGAGACAACCACTAAGTGCTATATCAACAGCTGCATCTGGAACAAAAATGCAAGATGAAATGGGTATTTTAAATAAAAAAGATTTACATACCTCTTTAGAGACTATTGTTGATAGTACACAAGTTTTATCTCAAACTATTGATGATTTTAGGAACTTCTTTAAAAAAGACAAATCAAAAAAGTATTTTTATATTGAAAGCACTATTCAAAAGGTATTCTCACTATTAAATGCCAGTTTAAAAAATAAAGATATAGAAATTATCCAAGATATAGATAACTTTGAGATTTATAATTTAGAAAATGAGTTTACTCAAGCATTATTAAATATAATCAATAATGCAAAAGATGCCCTTGAGGAATCAAGTAATGAAAATAAATATCTATTTATTAGTACAAAAGCTACTAGTGAAAACTATATTATAACTATCAAAGATAATGCAGGTGGGATAGATGAGTCCATTATAAATAAAATCTATGAACCATACTTTACAACAAAATTTAAATCTCAAGGAACTGGTATTGGTTTATATATGACAAGAACTATTATATTAAATCATATGGATGGTTTAATAAATACTAGAAATGAAACTTTTATGTATAATGAGTGTGAGTATAAAGGTGCAGTATTTGAAATAGTTTTAGATAAAAAGAGTGTTTAACTCTTTTATATCTATTTTTTTGGAAGGTTTAAATAGTAATCAATCTCTGATGGAGTTAAGATTTTAATCGTGTTTGTACTTCCTGGCATTCCTACAGGATAACCTACAGTTGCAACATAAGTTTCACTTTTATCTAACATTCCTTTTTCATCTAATGACTTTAACATCTTCTGGAACATTCTAGATGCTTGTGCTTCTTTGATTGTACCAATTGGAACAACACCCCAAGCTGCTGTAAGTGAACTTAATACTTTCTTCTTATGAGTAAATGCTAAGATTGGAGTTTTTGGTCTATATCTTGACATTTTAACAGCTGATTTACCTGAACTTGTAAGGGCTAAAATACCTTTTGCTCCTAGGTCATCTGCTAATTTAGTAACTGTTGCTTGAATTACATCAAAGTGATCTAAATAATCTAACTTATCTTGTTTATCAAAGCTATAGATATCTTCAGTTTTTGCAATAATATTGCTCATAGTTTCAACAACATTAACAGGATCATCACCAACTGCACTCTCTTCTGAAAGCATTACAACATCAGTACCATCTAATACTGCATTTGCAACATCTGAAATTTCTGCTCTTGTTGCTCTTTCATTATGAGTCATAGATAAAAGCATTTGTGTTGCTGTAATTACTGTCATACCTTTTGCATTTGCTTTTTTGATAAGCATTTTTTGAATAGTTGGTACATCATAATAAGGAACTTCAATACCTAAGTCACCTCTTGCTACCATTAGACCATCTGATTCTTCAACGATCTCATCAATATTCTCTACTGCATCAAACTTTTCGATTTTAGCAATTAACTTTCCTTTGTATCCTTCAAGAAGTTTTCTTGCTCTTCTCATATCTTTTCCATTTTGTACAAATGAAATAGCAAAATAATCAACTTGGTTTTCAACACCCCATGCAATATCTTTTTCATCTTTTTTAGTAATTACATTAATATCAATAACAGTGTTAGGGAAATTAACACCTTTTCTAGAAGATAACACTCCGTGGTTTTCAATTTTAGCTTTTACTTCATCATCTGTTTCTATAACTTTTGCTCTAATAGTCCCATCATATAAATAGATATATTCACCTACTTGTACTTTGTCTAAAATATCAGGATAGTTAATAGATACTACGTATTTTTTGTCAGCTTCTTTATAACCAACAATTTCATCTTTTAGAAATGTAATCACATCTCCTCTGTGAAGTTCGAATGGTTCTTTTAAATCCCCAACTCTTACCTTTGGTCCAGAGATATCTTGTAAAACACCTACTGTTGTATCTAAATTTTTCATTGCTGTTCTAATATTGTTCAGTGTTTCTAAGTGGTATTCATGACTTCCATGAGAGAAATTTAATCTAAACATATTTGCGCCTGCTTGAATTAATCCTTCGATTGTTTCAACACTATGGCTTGCAGGTCCTAAAGTTGCTAATATTTTTGTTCTTTTTTCCACAGTTTCTCCTTTTTTTCTTATTTTATTATAACACAATAATATTACATATTAATTACGGTTTTAAACACAATTATTTCACTTCTTCTTGTTAATATAACTATGTTAAAATAAATTATTAGTAAATCACAAAGGCTATATCATGAAATTCTTAAATTATAAAACTATTTTATCAACGGCATTAGCAGCAACTTTACTTACTGGTTGTGCTTCTTCAAATACAAATCAAACTATAAATGATAACCAAAGGGCAATTATTGGTACTACTGTAGGTGCAATTGCTGGTGCGGTTTTAGGTAACAATGTTGGTGGAGGAAGTAAAAGTAGAAATAGAGTAATCGGTGCGGTTGCTGGTGCTGCAATTGGTGGATATATTGGTTATAGAATGGATCAACAAGCAAAAGAAGTAGCTGATAGTTTAAATACTACAGTAAACAATGACCCAAATGCAGTATTAGACCCAAGCCAAGACTTAATCGTTTCTCATACGGATAATTACGTAAAAATAATGTTTAGAGACGATATGATGTTTGAGACAAACTCTGCACTTCCAACAACAAGCGCTAGTGCAAAAATTGCAAAAGTTGGATCTGTTTTACAAAAATATCCTAATACAATTGTACAAGTTGTAGGACACACAGATAGTAGAGGTTCATACACATATAATAAAACATTATCAGAAAAAAGAGCATCAAATGTTGGTAATACAATTTTCAACTCAGGTGTAAAAAACCAAATCTTCTCAAAAGGTTGTTCTTTTGATAAACCAGTTGCACCAAATTCAAATGCAACAAATATGGCATTAAACAGAAGAGTTGAAATCTTCTTATATCCAAATGAACAATCTGTAATTGATGTATGTAAATAAAAAGAGAAATCTTTTTATTTACAACACTTTACATCTAAGCAATTAACTTTTTGATACAATTGCGTCATGAAAAGATTTAATGAATATTTTAATGACTGGTTATATGGTCAAAACGGTTACTATGCTAATTATAAACAAATAGGTAAACAAGGGGATTTTTATACTTCTGTTTCTACCTCATCATTTTTTGGTGGAACTATTGCAAAAAAAATCATTAAAACAATTGAAGATGGTTTTTTACCTAAAAATACTACTATTTTAGAAATTGGTGCTCATCATGGATATTTACTTGCTGATGTTATCCAATTTATTTATACACTAAAACCAAAACTATTAGAAACTCTTAACTTTGCTATAGCTGAGAGATTTGAGAATTTACAAATACAACAAAAAAACTATCTTAATGAATCTTTTGGAGATGTTATTAAGCTTACGCATTACAATGATATTAATGAAGTGAAACTTGATAATGCCTTTATTTTAGCAAATGAAATTTTTGATGCTTTTGATTGTGATTTAGTATATACAAATAAAGAAAATCAACTTCAAATTGCCCAAGTTAATAATCATCAAATAGAGTTTGTAACTTGTGAAGATAAAGAGGTTTTAAATCATTGTAAGAAATACAGCATTACAAAAGGTGAAGTTGCTTTATCTTATAAAAACTTTGTAGATATTTTATGCACTAATTTTAAAACATTTGAGTTTTTAACATTTGATTATGGAGATAGATATCCAAGAAATGACTTCTCAGCAAGAGTTTATGAACAACACAAAGTTTATCCAATCTTTGAGGAAAACTTAGATTTAAAGAAGTTGTATAAAAAAAGTGATATTACTTATGATGTTCACTTTAACTACCTAAAAGATTTATTTGAAGAAAACAACGTTAAAAATATTAGATTTGATACTCAATTAAAAGCATTGGTTGATTTTGGAATTTTAGATTTATTAGAGATTTTAAGAGCTAATGTAGATGAAGAAACTTATTTAAATGAAACTCAAAAAGTTAAAATGTTGCTAGAACCTATGGGAATGGGTGAAAGATTTAAGATTTTAAACGTTCAAAAATAAATTATTTTTATATAACAAAATAAATAATTGTAACCTTTGATAGGCAAAAGTGTTACAATTGTTGCCTATTTTATACTATTTGTTATTGTTTCAAAAATTATATATGTAAGTATGGATATAATTTAATATGAAAAGCTACAATTATAAAATAACAAATAATTCCACTTCTGAAATTATAGACTTTCAAACTTTTAAAAATGAAAAAAATATCTTAATTCAAATCTTTTGTGGTCAAGGCAAAGAAGCATTTGAAAATATAGTAAAAGAGATTCAATCTAATTTACCACAAGCAATCTGTATTGGTTCAAGTACTGATGGTGAAATTATCAATAATGAAGTTCTAATGAAAAGCACTGTTGTTTCAATATCAACATTTGAAAATACTAAAATTAATATTGCTTTCTCTTCAAAAGAAGACTCATATGAAAGAGGAGTTGATTTAGCGAAGCAACTTATTACAGATAATACTAAACTTCTAATTCTATTTTCAACTGCTTTAAATACTAATGGTGAAGACTTTTTAAATGGTGTAGAATCTATTAACAATAAAGTAATGATTTGTGGAGGGATGGCTTCTGATAATGGAGGTTTCCATAAAACATATGTTTCCTATAAAAACAAGGTTCTAATCGATAGTTCAGTTGCAGTTTCCTTAAACTCTGATATTTTAACAATTCAAAATGATTATAGATTTAACTGGTCATCTATTGGTCTTGAGCATATTATTACAAAAGCTAAGAACAATAGAATCTATGAAATAGCAAATATGAAAACTATGGACTTTTATAAAAAGTACTTAGGTGAAGATATTGATGAAACACTACCTGAAAGTGCCACATCTTTTCCACTTTTAATAAAAAGGAAAAATGAACAAATTGCAAGAGCATTAATGCAAGTTCATAAAGATGGAAGTTTCCAATATACAGGAAATGTAAAAAATGGTGATAGAGTAAAGTTTGGTTTTGGTAATGCTGAGATGATTTTGAAATATCCAATTATTCCAAATGAAAAAAACTATGTTGATACGGAATCATTTTTTATTTATTCTTGTATGGCAAGAAGAAGATATGTTCCGGATTTGATTTATACAGAAAATGAAGCATATGCCAGCATAGCTAACACTTCTGGTTTCTTTACATATGGTGAGTTTTATCATGAGAGCAGTAAGCATAAACTATTAAATCAATCTATGACAGTAGTTGCATTAAGTGAAAACAATAATAAAGAAAAATCGCAAGAGTTTGAAGCTCAAATTGATTGCCCTAAATCAAATAGATATACAAAAACAATTCAAACACTAACGCACTTAATTGAACAATCATCAAAAGACTATGATGAGCAATCAAATAATTTAGAGATTGAAAAGATTAATTCACAAATGCTTTTAACATCTCAAAAAATCTTTTTAAGACATGCCGTTCATGAAACAAATACTCCTATTTCTGTAATTATGAGTAATATTGAGTTATTTGAAATGGAATATGGTAAAAACCCTTATTTATCAACTATTGAGGTTGCTTTAAAAAATATATTTAATATCTATGATGATTTAAGTTATTTAGTTAAAAAAGATCAAGTTGTTTATCCTAAGAAAAATATTGATTTAGTTGATTTTATTAGATCAAGAATTGATTTCTTTTCCCAATCAGCACAACAAATTGGTTCACAAATTAAATTCTTTAGTGATACAGATTCATTAACATTTAACTTTAATGAGACTAAACTACAAAGAATTATAGATAACAATCTAACTAACGCTATTAAATATACTGAAGAAAACTCAAATATTTATATCACATTAAAACAAGAGTTTGATGCCTATGCCTTAGTTATCTCAAGTTGTTCACAATACATTCAGTATCCTGAGAAAATCTTCAAAGAGTACTATAGGGAAGAATCAACTAAACAAGGTTTTGGTTTAGGACTTAGCTTAGTAAAAAGAATATGTGATGAAGAGAGTATAAAAATTTCAATTGATTCAAATGAATATTTTACCTCGTTTAAATATCTATTTAAAATGGAGAAGCAGTAATGAAAATACTACTTTTAGAAGATGATGTAATGTTAAATAGAGCCATTACTCAGTACTTACAACAAACAGGACATGAAGTAAGAACTGCAAGAGATGGACAAAACTGCCTTAGAATTATAGATGAAGAAGATGGCTTTGAGCTTCTTATTTTAGATATTACAGTTCCAGATATTGATGGTTTTGAAGTTTTAGAGAGACTTCACTCAAAAAATATAATTATTCCAACTATTTATATCTCAGCACTTATTGATATTGAAGATATTTCAAGAGCCTTTGAGCTTGGATGTTATGACTATTTAAAGAAACCTTTCCACTTAAAAGAGTTAACTTTGAGAATAAATAAGATTTCACAGTCACAAATACTCCCAAAAAAGAATAAAATATTGTCAAAATCATACGCATTTAATCCAAATACTCTAACTCTTTTGTATAATAACGAAACCCATTCACTTCCAAAAAGACAGATTCAAATTATACAATTACTAGCAAAATATAAAAATGCAGTAGTTAATTATGATATGTTTAGAGAACTTGTTTGGAATGATGAAGTTGATAATGCAACAATTAGAGCAGAAGTTAACAGAGTTAAAAAAGTTTTAAATGAAGATTTTATTACAAACGTTCGTGGTATTGGGTATATGATTGAATATGATAAAGAATCTTAAAGGTAAAAAATGGAACTAATCATTAATGGTGAAACAAAAAACTTTGATGAAAATTTCTCACTACAACAAATTATAACTGATTTACAAATTGAAGATAAAGTAATGGCAGCTGCTGTTAATATGGAGATTGTAAAAAAAGACAATTGGTCTACATATGTTCCTCAAGACAATGACAAAATCGAATTACTTCAATTTGTTGGTGGTGGTTGATTTAACACCATGAGCAAAGAAAAAGGTGATTTTGCAGAAAAGAGAGCTATCTCTTTTTTGCAAGATAGAAACTATAAAATTCTTGAACAAAATTTCTATGCCAAAAAACTTGGTGAAATAGATATTATTGCTTCAAAAGATGATGTTTATCACTTTTATGAAGTAAAATCTGCAAATGATTATGAAACTGCAATAAATAATCTTACAAAATCAAAACTATCAAAAGTCAAAAGAAGTGTTGACTATTATATTCAAACAAAAAAACTTGATGTAGCTTATTGTATTGATGCAATAATAGTAACAAACGAAGAGATCGAGCTAATAGAAAATATTACATTGTAAATTATCTATACAAAAAAAGTTTGTTTTTAATACTTTTTCTAGATAAAATATATACATGGAATCAATATTATTAATTATTTTTTTATCCCTTGCACTGTCAACAATTTTAAATATTCTTTTAAAAAAATTTTCAATTTCTCACATAATAGGATACATTCTAACAGGAACTATAATATCTTATATTTTTAATCTAACTCATTATGATATGCATAGTTTAGAGCTTATTGCAGAGTTTGGAATTGTATTTTTAATGTTTACTATTGGTCTTGAAATGTCTTTTGATAAACTAAAAAAGATGAAAGAATTACTTCTTGTAAATGGTTTTTTACAAGTAGGTATTAGTGCAACTATAATATTTTTTATTTCAAGATTTATTTTTGATATTGATATAGTTTCATCACTTATTGTATCCCTGGCATTTTCATTATCATCAACAGCAATTGTATTAACATATTTAAAACAATCAAAAGATATATATACGCCATACGGAGAAAAATCAACTGCAATTTTAATTTTCCAAGATTTAGCAGTAATTCCTATTCTTTTACTGATTAGTTTTTTGTCAAATAATGATTTAGCTTTAGATGAAATTATATTCAAAACTATTGTCTCTGCTATTATTATTGTAGTTTTTATGTTTACCATAGGAAAAAAGATTGTAAATTGGTTATTACATTTTTCAACAAATTCAAAACTTGAAGAGCTATTTATAGCTTCTGTTTTATCCATAGTTATTGGTGCTTCTATTTTAGCCCATGAATTAGGATTTACTTATTCACTTGGTGCATTTATTGCAGGTATGATTATTGCAGAAACAAGATATCATATAAAAGTTGAGTCAGATATAGCAGCCTTTAAAGATCTTCTTTTAGGTACATTTTTCTTCTCTGTTGGAACTAAAATAGATATCATGTATCTTATTTCTAATTTACATTATGTAGTACTTTTATTTATTGGAGCACTTCTTTTAAAAGGAACAATAATTTACTTTTTAATTAGAAGAAAGTCTAATAGAAGTGATTCAATTAAAGCTGCCCTTGCATTATCACAAATTGGTGAGTTTTCATTTGCTGTTTTTGCATTAGCAGGAGCAAATAATATCTTAGATGAAGAGTTAAGTAAACTTCTTATTTTAATTACTGTTATGTCTATGATTATAACTCCATTTATAGTAAACAATATCTATAAATTAGCTTCATATTTTGCCGTTGAGTTCTATGAATCAGATAAAATTACACCTATTAATAAAAAGAACCATACTATTGTTTGTGGATATGAAAATTTAGGGAAAAGAGTTGCAAATAAACTTGAAGAAAAAGACGTGCCTTTTGTAATTATTTCTGATAATTTAAAACATGTATTAGCAGCAAGAGAAAAAGGATACATGGCCTACTTTGGTCACTTAGATAAAATTCCCGTACTTGAATCACTTAAAGCTGATGAGGCTTCAAGTATTATAATTACATTAGATAATGTAAACAAAAAAAGATTGATTTGTGAAGCAATTTTTAAATATAAAAGTGATGCAAATGTAATCATAAAAATTGATACATTAAATGAACAAAAACAGCTTGAGGATTTGCCAATTAGTTCTTATGTTCATGCTCACAATAAAATTGCCTCTTTATTGGTAGATAATAGTTTAAATCTAAAAGATTAATGGCTAATAGCTAAAGCTTTTTTTGCCAATAAAAGCATAATAACTCCACTTGAAACAATGGCAGCTGTTACATATAAAGCATAGTCATAATTACCAGTCCATTCTGTTAAACTAACTGCATAAAGTGGAGCTGTAACTTGCCCTATTCCATAAGCAGTTGTTAATGCCCCCATAAGCATAACAGGATTTTTCCCTGCTAATACTCCTCCAAGATTCATAAACAATGCTACAAGTCCAACAAATGTTGCTCCATAAATAACTCCACAAAATAGATTTAAATACATATTTGTTGTAAGTGTTGGAATTAAAATACCTATTACCTGTAGTGACATAGCAATGATGATGATATTAACACTTCCATATTTATGAGCTAATCTCATCCATATAATTGATGAAGGGATTCCAGCAAGTCCAACTAAAAGCCATGACAAAGCAGCTATTTCTTCTAAACCTTCAATGGATTTTAAAATAGTTGGAAGGAATGTTCCTTGAATAACAAAACCTACCCCTTCTGTAAAATATGCTGCAATTAATATCACAACAAAAGCAGAAAATATTTTTTTATCAAAGGGATGTTTTTCACCCTTTTGTTTTACCTTACTATCAAAAGACAAAATATATAAAGGATAAAAAACAACCGCTGCACCACAGATTGTTAAAAACACCCATGACTCTTCCCATGTCCCATAAGATAAAACATACCTACTTATTAAATCAGAACTTGCAAGGGCACAACCTATTCCTGAAAAATATATTCCCATAGCTTTTGTTTTATCATCAAAATTCAATTTCATCATTACAATAGCAGCACCTACAACAAGTGCCATAGCTGAGCCAAACCCAGCTAATACTCTACTTATTAACCAAATAGCATCATTTGAAGTTACACCCATTACAATCGTAGTTAATACACATAAAACAGTACCAATTCTAAAATACTTAACTTTTGTATTTATATCTTTTATAAAAATTGCAAAAATGGCTCCAGATAAGTAACCCACATAATTTAAAGATGCTAAAACTCCTGAAAATGTAAGTGATAAGGCATTGTCCTCAAGCATTGAAGGAAGTAGTGAAGTATAAGCAAACCTAGCAATTCCAACTCCAATAAAAAGTCCTATAATTCCAGCAAGTAAAATATTAAAATTGCTATTTTTATCCAATAAATTAAATTTCATTTATATCCTTATTTTTTTGCAAAGAGCTTTTTATTTGTTGTTGATAAGCTTTTGGAGTTATTGCAAATACTTTTTTAAAGACATTTGTTAAATGGCTTTGATCATAAAAACCAAGTTCATTTGCAACTTCTATAATATCTATTCCATCACTTATTAATTTCTTTGCCCTATGTACTCTTTTATTTACAATATAAGCATTTGCAGATAATCCAAAATCTTGATTACAAACTCTAATAATATGATAGGGTGAATAACCAAGTACATTTGATATTTTTGTTAACGTTAATTTTGAAGAGATATTATCTTCGATATATTTTTTAAAATCTTTTGCAATATCAGATGTTTTGTCTATATTTAGAAACTTATTCTCATTTATATAGTTTGAGAAAAGCTCCTCTAGAAATTGTAAGAGTTTTAACTCTTTTTCTATTACATCATTTTGTCCATACAAAAAATCAAAAACTTCAAAGAATTTCTCACATAATTTTTTTTCAAAAATTTCATTTGGCAGAGCTAAGATATCTTCATTTTTATAAATATGTTTTTGTATTTGTTTATACCAAGTTCTATCTAGGTACATTACATAATAATCTTTTGTTTTTTCATCTGAGATCGAGTAATGCACTTCATTAGGATTAATAATTACTAATTTCTCTTTTTGTAAATCTATTTTTTTATCATTTATTACTATAGTTGCATTAGCTTTTTTTAATACTAAAATACAAATCATATTATGATAGTGTTTTTGTGAACACTCATGAAAAGCCCTACTATACTTAAGTTCTAAATATGGTAGTTCATTTATTTTAAAAATTCTATTATTAGTTTTATTTATCATTGGCACATCATACAAAATAAAAAATTAAAAGTCTTGGAAAATATTGGCATTTAGAAAATAATATTAGATTAAAAAAGGTAAATGCAAGAGCTGCGGTTTATGCATTTACCTTTTGTAGATTAGGACGTATATAAAATTAGTATAGAAGAATTATAACAGTTCATAATAGCAATAAACTAGCATGCTATTTGTTGAATTATTATTCAACTATTTTTTAGTAATTTTAAGCTAATATTCACAAACACTAATGGAGAATTTTTTGTATTCAAAAGAACTACTTTCAATTAAAAAATCAAATAGATTTAGAACTAGAGATGTATTTGATAAAAACTTAATTGACCTTGCCTCAAATGACTACTTAGGTCAATCAACTAATAAAGATATTTTCCAAAAAGCTTATGAAAGAGTATTAGAAGAACAATACCTAGCACCAAAAGCCTCAATGCTTGTAAATGGTTATAATCAAATCCATAAAGATTTCGAAGATAAACTATGTGCTATAAATGGTTTTGAAGCAGCAGTAACTGTTGGTTCTGGATTCTTAGCTAATATTTCTATGATTGAAGCTTTATGTAGAAAAAATGATACTTTATTTATTGATGAAGAATACCATGCAAGTGGTATTTTAGCTACAAAGTTGCTAAGGGATGAACAAGTAGTAGTATTCAATCACAATGACTACAAAGACTTAGAAAGAAAAATATCTGATGACACAAGAAAAGGTCGAAAGATTATTGCCATAGAAGGTGTTTATTCAATGGGTGGTGATTTAGCCCCTATAGAGATTTTCGATATTGCAACAAAATATGAGGCTTTACTTATTGTAGATGAAGCACATAGTTCTGGTGTAATTGGCGAAAACTTACTTGGTATTTTTGACTATTATGATATCAAACCAGCATACAATCACATAAAAATGGGAACACTTGGAAAGGCATATGGATCGTATGGTGCATATATACTTGCATCTTCAGAAATTATTGATTTTCTAACAAACAGAGCAAAACCTATTATTTACTCTACTGCGCCATCTTTATTTGATATTGCCTTAGGTTTAGAATCACTAAAATATATAGTTGAAAATAAACAAACACTAAAACACAACATACAAGAACATTTAAAAATAATAAAAGAAATCCTAGATATTGAATCACAAAGCTTAATTATTCCTATTGATTTTGGAGATAATAAAAAAGTAAAAGAGATTCAAGCAATGCTGCAAGAAAAAGGTTTCTTAGTTGGTGCAATCAGGCAACCAACTGTTAAAAGTGCAATTATTAGATTAATTGCAAAAATTGATATTAATAAAGAAGATTTAATAGAAGTTTGTAAAATTTTAAAGGAATTAAAATGTTAAAAGTTTTAATTGCAAGCTTACTTGCAACAGCTTCATTTGCATCTACAAACTATGCAAATATGAAAAACTGTGAAAGAATCGAGCTTTCAAAATTTACAGCACTTGTTTCTTGTCATCAAGTAGATTATTTAATAGAGTATAGATTAGTAGATGACGAAGAAGATGACACAATCAAAAAAATTACAGCTATCACTGTAAAAGATCAAAAAATTCTAAAGAATGTGAGTAAACAATGATTTTAAAAAATTTAATTAAAGGTCACCAGAAATTTCAAGAAAAGAAGGTTCCTAAGTGGAGAGAAGAACTACAAGAACTAGTAGAAAAAGGTCAAAAACCTGAAGTACTATTTGTAGGTTGTTCAGATAGTAGAGTTACACCTGATTTAATGTTAGGAACAAAACCAGGTGATATGTTTATTTTAAGAAACGTTGGTAACTTTATTCCTCCATTTAAACATGATGAAGATTTCCACGGTAGTGCAGCTGCTATTGAATATGCTGTTTCAGTATTAGGTGTAAAACATATTATTATATGTGGACATACTCATTGTGGTGCATGTAGAAGTTTATATGAATATGATTCAATTCCAGATAATGACTCTTTAGTTCACGTTAAAACTTGGTTAAAACTTGGTATGCCAGCAAAGGATAAAACTTTAGCTGATAAGAGATTTACAACTGAAGAAGATATGTATAGAGTTACAGAAAGAAATTCTGTTAAACACCAATTAAAGAACCTTCTTACTTATCCAGATGTAAAAAGAAAAGTTGAAGAAGGAATTTTAGAAATTCACGGTTGGCACTATGATGTAGCAACTGGAGATATTGATTATTTAGATAAAAAAGAAAACCAATTTAAACCATTAAAAGAGATGAAAATAGAGGACTAAATATGAGTGATATAGAAGTTAGAAAACTACCTAAAAAAACTATGATTACAATATCTGTGATCGTTGCACTAGCACTTGCAATTTTTTTATTTTTAAAAATAATGAAAGAGCAAAAAATGATTGAAATACTTGCTACATTAGGACACAAAAATGTGAATAGTATGGAAGTAATCAATAAATTAAGTGTAGAAGATAAAGAGACTAGATATAAAAGTAAAGTATATAAAGTTAGGTTTGTTGATAACTCTATAAATAAAACTTGTGTTGGATTCATCCACATTGGTAAAAACAGCAAATATAGCAAAGATTTCGATTGTAAATAGGATGCAAATGAGTATTATAGAAAAATTAGAAAGCGGTGAGAGATTAAGTTATGAAGATGCAATCAAACTTTATGACTTAGATTTATTCACACTTGCACATTATGCAAATAAAATAAGAGAAGAAAGACACGATAAAAAAACATATTTTAATATTAATAGACATATTAATCCAACTAATGTTTGTAAAGATGTTTGTCAATTTTGTGCATATAGTGCAAGTAGAAAAAATCCAAATCAATACACAATGACACATGAAGAGATTTTAGATATTGTTGAAAACTCTTCTAAAAATGATATTAAAGAAGTTCATATTGTTTCTGCACATAATCCTCATACTGGATTACAGTGGTATATGGATGTATTCAAAAAAATCAAAGATGCATATCCAGCAATTCACGTAAAAGCTTTAACAGCTGCTGAAATTCACTTCTTAAGCAAAGAGTATGATTTATCTTATCAAGAAATTATCAACACAATGATTGAGCATGGTATTGATTCTATGCCTGGTGGTGGTGCTGAAATTTTTGATGAGAAAGTTAGAAAAAAAATCTGTGGTGGAAAAGTTAAATCAAATGAGTGGTTAGAGATTCATGAACTTTGGCATAAAGCAGGAAGACAAAGTAATGCAACTATGTTATTTGGTCATGTTGAATCTAGAGAACATAGAATTGATCATATGATTAGACTAAGAGATTTACAAGATAGAACTGGTGGATTTAATGCATTTATTCCTCTTGTATATCAAACAGAAAATAACTACTTAAAAGTAAAAGAACCATTAACAGGTCAAGAGATTTTAAAAACATATGCTATTGCTAGAATTGTATTAGACAATATTAATAATATCAAAGCATATTGGGCTACTTCAACTGTAAAACTAGCATTAATTGCTCAAGAGTTTGGTGCAAATGATGTTGATGGTACAATTGAAAGAGAATCTATTCAAAGTGCAGCTGGTGCTTCTAGTGCTGGTGGTGTTGCTTTAAAAGAGTTTGTTGATTTAATTAAAAACTCTGGATTTACTCCAGTTGAGAGAGACTCAATTTATAATGAGCTAAAAGTTTGGTAATAACTTTTAGTTCTTCTTTTTATTGGGGTTGATTAAACACTAAAGTGAAATCAATTTCAATACCCTCTTGCATTTTCATCATTTTTACAGGATAAGAAATATTAATTGAATAAAGTTCATTGTTTAATTGTTCAATTAAATCAAAGAACTCATTTGGTGATTTTACTAATAAGTTAACAGAATAGAAAAATCTTGTAACTTTATTGTTTTGGCTTGATTTAAACTTTACAATTGCTCCTTGAGGAAGAAGTATTCTTAATTGTTCTGTAACTCTTGATATAGGCAAGAACTCATCTACTATATACTTTTGTGTATTTGTTTTATACTGCGTATTTTCAAGCTCTATAGCATCTGTAGCAATAATAGTTGTTTCTATTAAATTTTTCTTGTTTTCATCTTCAAACTTTGCATCAATTGTGTCATATAATTTATTTAATTCTGGATATAAAGATGTAATATAAGTATCATTATTTAAGAATGTACCTTTTAATTTTAAAGCATCTCCATCTACAACTAACTCTTTTAGTACAACATCATATGGTATTGTTTCAAATACTGCTTTTACTCTTTTATCTATCTTATCATTTTTATTGATATGATCTGGAAGGTCTACAGTAGTTCTAATCTCTTTAGGTGTCTGTACAGGTTTTTCTTTTTCGGCTTCAATATTCAAAAATAGTTTGTAAACTCCAAAGAAAAGTAGAGCAAAAAACAGTAGAATAAAAATTGTTTTATAATTACTCTTTTTCTCTTTCACTCTTGGTTTTATAAAACTTTGTTTTTGATGTTTATCTTTAGATAACTCAAAAATCTCTTCATCAATATTTATAGGATGATAATCAATACTTAATAATAACTCTTCACTTAAATTATCAATTTGCTCTGTAGTTAATTGTTTTACAGTATAAAGAATAGTCACTTTATCAATAAATATTTTTGATTCTTTCTCATAAAATTCATTTAAATTATTGTGAATAATCTCACTTAACTCTAAGTAATAAATCTCATCAAAAAGTTTTTGACCAATAACATCATCATCATAGAAATGTGTTTTTTTAACCGTTTCAAAAGTAGGTAAATCAACTGTCTTTGAAAATACAATAGAACCCATATCATCTAAAATTAGAATAAATGCCTTATTATTGAAAAGAAAAGTAAGCATTTGATTTTTACAGATATTTTTTTGAACATGCAAATTTAGAATATGGAAAGCTGAGTAGATATAATCAATACCTGTTTTTTCAAAATAGTGTTTTGTTTCAAAAAGAGTTGTTTTTAAAACTGCAATATCAAACTCTTCATTGAAATGAGCAATCTCACAATCTTTTAGTTTTGAGCCCTTACCTTTTTCAATAAGTTTTGTTGTATCACTAATTAATAAAGTAGAAATATAAGACATAGGAGTTTCGTCTTGTGAAGCATTTAGTTTATGAGCAATATCATGAGCTAAAATTTCATCATTCACTAGAAAAACAGAATTATTCGTTTGAACTAGTTCATCATTATTTAACTTTTTATAATCAAGTTTTAATTGAGTATCATATTTAATAGCATTAATATATAAAGACTCTTTTGTAAACATTTGCTTCCTACTCAAAAACTAATTCATTGAATGAATCATCAATTTTTCTTTGATAAAAGCTTTCGCCTCATCAAATTCTAAATCATTTATATCATAAGGTTCTGACATATAAAAATCAATTTTACCAAAAGGTTTTGGCAAAACAAATTTATCCCAAGAATTAAACTGCCAATAAGAACTTGGTTTAGTATTTAAAACTATAACCTTTGATGAACTCTTTTGTGCAATAGCAACAACTCCATCTGCAACAGAAAATCTTGGACCTCTTGGACCATCAGGCGTCAACGCAACATCACTACCTGATTTAATTTCCTTTATTGTACTAATTAAAGCTTTAGCTGCACCTTTAGAACTAGAACCTCTAATTGATTGTACTCCTAAAAGAGAATAAACTTTTGAGATTATCTCTCCATCTTTGTTTTTACTAATCATAGTTTTAACAGTTCCGTTAGGTCTACAATGTTTATAGTTAAATGGTTGTCCTAATAAATCCCCATGCCAAGCAACAAATACAAAAGCTTCATCATCATTTAATTTAGGATGATGAAAAGCTTTTTTATTTGTAAGGTAAATAACTCGAACAAGGCAATATATGATATAAGGTAAAACTTTTAATTTAAAGAAAAGTTTCATTATAAAACAACTTCACCTTTTAAAGCTGTTCTAGTAACATCTGTAATTTTCACATCTACAAATTTACCTAATAACTCATCACTACCTTTAGCAAACACTTGTAGGTAGTTATCAGTATAACCAGAGATTTCACCATTTGGTTTTAAAGACTCAACTAAAATATTTACAGTTGAACCAATAAGTTTTGGCATATTCTCTTCAAGATGTCTTTTATGAAGTTCAATTAACTCAGTTAATCTAGCACTTCCAACATCATCAGGAATTTCTTTATCTGCTAAATCTAAAGCAGCTGTTTCTGGTCTTGGAGAGTATTTAAAGTTAAAGATTTGATCAAATCCAACTTTATTTACTACATCTAAAGTATCTAAGAAATCTTCATGAGTTTCACCTGGGAATGCAACAATAATATCTGTTGTAATTCTTAAATCAGGAACTAACTCTCTCATTTTTGCAGCTCTATTTAAGAACCACTCTTTTGTGTAACCTCTTTTCATAGCTCTTAGAACAGAAGTTGAACCACTTTGTAATGGCATATGAATACATCTAGAGATTTTTTCATTTTTTGCAAACTCTTCAATGAACTCATCATCCATATGTAATGGGTGTGGTGAAGTAAATCTAATTCTTTTTAGACCTTCAATTTTTGAAACGTCTTGTAAAAGTTTAGTAAATGAATATTTAGGTCTCTTATCTGAGAATCTTCTTCCATAAGAGTTAACATTTTGACCTAAAAGCATTACTTCAACAGCACCTTCATCTACTGCTTTTTGTACTTGCGATACAATCATTTCAGGTGGAATAGAAATCTCTTCACCTCTTGTATTTGGCACAATACAGTATGTACATTTTTTATCACAACCAACAGAGATATTTACACTAGCTCTATATTTGTTTGTTTTAGCTGCAGCAAACTCATAAGTCGATTCATCATTATCAATTGAGATTTCAACTGCACCTTTTGTATCTACTACATCTTTAATTTTTGATATATTTCTTGCACCTACTACAAAATCTACGTATGGAGCTCTTTTGATAATGTCTTTTCCAAGGTGTGATGCAGTACAACCACAAACACCAATTTTAGCACCATCTTTTTTCTTTTTATTGAATTGACCAATTTCAGAAAATAGTTTTTGTACAGGCTTTTCTCTTACTGAACATGTATTGATGATAATTAAATCAGCATCTTCCATCTTTTCAGTTTGTGTATAATCTTTATGTTTCTCTAACTCTGCAGCGATATGTTGACTATCAGTGTCATTCATTTGACACCCTAAAGTCTGAATAAATAGTTTTTTATTTGAACTCATATTTTCTTTCACTCTTGTTATTAAAGTGCGTGAACCTCATACATATACTCATCATCAGCTAAACCATATTTAACTTCTCTGAAGTATACATTGTATCCATCGTCTTCTAAGGCATCAACTAATGCCATCATGTCTTTATGAGAGTTATCTCTATCGAAGTAGAAAATTTTCTCACTTTCTTTTTTTAATTCGTCTTTGATTTTATCTAATTGCACTTTCTTTGGTTTTTCATTTAACTCAGTTCTAGCAAATAGTAATTCCATATATTAAGCCTTTTCTTTTTTGTTTAACTATATAGTCTATCTTAAAATTGCTTTAATTTCTATAAAAGGAGTTTTCGATATAATATTTGCCTACACTTACATTGAAAATCACAAAACTATCATTTCAATGTCAACATACAAAAGGTTATTAATGGATAAAATAATAGACATTTTAGATTCAATTGCCTATGAAAAAGGTTTACAAATTGAAGACGTTGAGAATGCTTTAAAAGAAGCATTAATCAAAACTGCCCAGAAAATGGTAGATGAAACATTAGTATTTGATGCTAATATTGACAGAACAAACAAAAAGCTGGAACTATCTCAAAAAGTAGAAGTTGTACCAGATGGTGACAGTAGAACATTAGGAACTGATGAAGAAGGTAAACCTGTTAATCCAGAGAACTTTATTGAATTAGAAGAAGCTAAAGAAATTGATGAAGATTTAGAAGTTGGAGATACAGTAGATTACGACCTAGAGTTTGAAAACATGGGAAGAAATGCTGCAACTATCTTACATAACAACTTTGAGTATAGAGTTCAAAGATTTATTGAAGAGAACTTAGTTAGTAAATATAAAGATAAAATCGGAAAAATCATCTCTGGTACAGTTACAAGAGTTGATAGACAAGAGAATACATTTATTGAAATTGGTGAAGTAAAAGGTATGCTTCAAAGAAAAAGTAGAATCAAAGGTGAGTCATTCAAAGTTGGTGATACTATTAAAGCAGTTGTTAAATCTGTAAATATTGATAAATCAAATGGATTAATTATTGAGATTTCAAGAACATCTCCAAAATTCTTAGAATCATTATTAAATCTTGAAGTACCAGAATTAAAAGATGAGAAAGTATCAATTGAAGCAAGTGCTAGAATTCCAGGAACTAGAGCAAAAATTGCTTTATCTACAATTGACCCACAAATTGATCCAATTGGTTCAGTAGTTGGTGTAAAAGGTGTTAGAATTGGTGCTGTATCTCAACAATTAAATGGTGAAAACATTGATTGTGTTGAGTTCTCTTCAATTCCAGAGATGTTCATTTCAAGAGCATTATCACCAGCGATTATTAGTTCTGTGAAAGTTGATAAAGCTCCAGAATTTAATGAAAAAGGTAAAGCTACTGTAACTATTCCAAGTGATCAAAAATCAAAAGCAATTGGAAAAGCTGGTTTAAATATTAGATTAGCATCAATGCTTACTAAATATGATATTGAATTAGTTGAAATCGAAGGAAAAGGTGCAACTGCTTCAACAGCAGATAACAACAATGTAGCTGATGAGAAATCAACAGATACATCATCATTAGAGGCATTATTTAAATAAAATGAACAAATTATACGTTTATGATTCAGTAAAAAAACAGAAGGTTGAATTTCAACCTTTAGTTGAAAAAAAAGCTAAAATCTATGTTTGTGGACCAACAGTATATGATGATTCGCACTTAGGTCACGCTAGATCAGCTATTGCTTTTGATTTACTTCACAGAGTTTTAAAAGCTAATAATTATGATGTAACAATGACAAAAAACTTTACAGATATTGATGACAAAATCATCAAAAAAATGTATGAAACTTCTAGAACACTAGAAGATGTTACAACTGAATATATTAATGCTTATAAAAATGATATGAGAGCTTTACATGTATTAGATAATACATTAGAGCCAAAAGCTACAGAAAATCTTGAAGTTATGAAAGAGATGATTAATAACCTAATTTCAAAAGACATAGCTTATAAAACTAGTGATGGTGTATATTTTGATACATCTAAGGACACTTCATATGGAAGTGTTTCTAATATGGCAAGTGATGAAAACTCTCAAGCTAGAGTAGAAGTAAACACTGAAAAAAGAAACCCATCTGATTTTGCTTTATGGAAATTCGCAAAAGAAAATGATGTAAGTTTTGAAGCTGATTTTGGAACAGGAAGACCAGGATGGCATATTGAGTGTTCTGCTATGATTAAACATCACTTAGCATATGAAGATACACCTTATCAGATTGATATTCATGGAGGAGGAGCTGATTTATTATTCCCTCACCATGAAAATGAAGCTGCACAAACAAGATGTGATTCTCACCAAGACTTAGCTAAATACTGGATGCATAATGGATTTGTAAATATCAATGGTGAAAAAATGAGTAAATCTCTTGGGAACTCATTTTTCTTAAAAGATATTTTAAAATCATACTCTGGAGAAGTTGTAAGGTTCTACTTACTTACAGCTCACTACAGAGCAAACTTTAACTTTAATGAAGAGGATTTAATCTCATCTAAAAAAAGATTAGACAAACTTTATAGAGTTAAAAAAAGAGTTTATGGTGGTGGAAAATCTGCTGTAAATAAAGATTTCAAAAAAGAGATTATTGAAGCTTTAAATGATGATATTAATACATCAAAGGCTTTAGCAGTTATTGATGAATTAGTTAATACTGCAAATGATAAACTTGATGCAAATGCTAAAGATAAAGCTTTCAAAAAAGAGCTTGTAGCAAATATTGAGTTTATTGAAGAGGTTCTTGGAGTTTCTGGAACTGATGCTTATGAGTATTTCCAATTTGGAATTGATGAGCAAACAGTAAAACAAATTGAAGAACTAATCGAAAAAAGAAATGAAGCTAAAAAAGCTAAAGATTTCGAAACAGCTGATAAGGTAAGAGATGAAATTTCTGCTATTGGTGTTTCACTTATGGATACACCAAATGGTGTAGTTTGGGAAAAAGTTTAAAACTTTTTCTCAATTTACCACTTACAAAAACCTCCACTTAACTTAAGTCAATAAAAATCTTTTAAATTAATGTTAAAATCTTAGATATTTTTAAGATAAAGGATTTTAATGTCTCAAAAAATTCATACTGCAGTAGAATTAAATACAAAAGAAGATTTTGAAAACTATAACTTCCGCGAAAAATTAAAACGTGCACAAAGACCATATGATTATTACAAAGAGATAAAAGATTTAGACTATGAACAATTAGCTGATAGTGATAGATTCTTTTTACAAGACTTTGGAATTTACAATAATACTTTAGATGATGAAGCTTTTATGCTAAGACTTAGGTTTAATGCAGGTCGAGTAACAAACAAACAATTAAAAGCAATTGCTCAAATTACAAAAGAATATGATTTAGATATTGTACTAACAGCAAGAGCAGGAATGCAATTACATGGTTTAGAATCACATAATGTACTTGAAGCATATGAAAAACTAAAAGCAGCAGATGTAGTTACATGGCAGAGCTTTGGTGATAATGTAAGAAATATTACTACAGATACTTTCGATGGTATTGGAAAACAAAATATAATAGAAGTACAACCAATAATTGAGCAAATCCATGACTTTATTTTAAAGAATCCAGATTATGTTGGACTACTTCCAAGAAGAATATCTATTGGTATTTGTGGTTCATATGCTAGTGGAGCATCATTTTTTGCCAGTGATTTATATTTTGCCTTAGCAAAAAAAGAAGACATCTATGGTTTTAATGTATATATGGGTGGTAAAAATACAGAACTAGCTCAAGATACAGATATCTTCTTAAAAAAAGAAGAAATATTTGATTTCTTCAAAGCATTTATTGAAGTATTTAACAAGCATGGACTTAGGCTTGATAGAGAAAGAAATAGACTATTTCATTTAATTGAAGAAATAGGTTTAAAAAAGTTTTTAAATATCTTAAAAGAGCAATATAAAAAAGATTTTATAAGTAAAGGTGAAACACTTATAGAGAAAATAGAGTTTGAAGATTTTCATCAGCTAAAAGATGAAACATACAGTTTTTGTTATCACTCTAACTTTGCTAGATTAACACCTTTAGAATTAGAAAGCATTTCAAATTATGTTCATGATAACAATTTACAAGTTAGACTTGGAACAGACCAACAAGTTTATATAATAGGTTTAAAAGAAAAAAGTATAAATATAAAACATGATAATGAAAATAGAACTATTGTTGCTTGTGCAGGGAGTGAATACTGTCCTTATGCATATTGGAGTATTAAAGATGAAGTGGAATTTTTACCTCTAAATAAAATCCAAAAAAACAAAATTCTAATTGGTTTTTCAGGTTGTCTTAGAGGATGTGCAAAACATGAGCATTCAGATATTGGATTAGTAGGACTTAAATCAAACTATCTAGGAAATAGAGAAAAAACTGCAAGAATTTACCTAGGAGCTCAATATACTCATGGGAAAGCACTAGCAAGAAGAGTATTCAATACTATTCCTCTTCATAGTTTAAAAGCCTTTTTAACACTTATTATAGAAGAGTATGAGCATAGTTCATATAAGAGTTTTGAAGAGTTCTCAAATGGCGTATTAAATAATTTTACAATAGAGTTTTTAAATGTTTGGTTCTTAGCAAAATTCAAAACCAAAAAAGATGTTTATTTAGAGCATTTTGATGAGTCAAAACTTCTTAGTGATAATTTTGAAAATATTAATAGTTCTAATATGCAAGAATCTATTAAAGAACTGTCAAAACAACTTTGGGCTTATAAGCAAAGTGAAGAAGATAAAAAACTAAATGCTACTTATATAATGGATCACATATAAAAAAAGGAAAGGTCAAAACCTTTCCTTATATATTCTCTTCAATCAATTTAGGCATTACTGCTGCCACTTGTTTAAAATCATAATCTAAACTTTTTATAACAGCATTATAAAGATGATGTCCCTTATATCTTTCATGCCATTTTTTCTCTTTACCCTCATATGCATTATAGTATTCAAAACGTAATCTATATGCATCTTTTAATAGTTTTGCGTCCATTTTTTTGATATAAAAAAAGGGAAGAAGCAAAGCTTCTTCCCTTTTCACTAAAAAAGTGTTAATTACTTAGCGTAAGCTGCGTCAGTAACGTTTTTAGTATCAACAATGTAAGGAACTAAAGCCATGTGTCTAGCTCTTTTGATTGCTTTCTCTACCATTTCTTGAGAGTTTTTAGAGTTTCCAGTAAGTCTTCTAGGCATGATTTTACCTCTTTCAGACATAGAAATCTTTAATAAATCTGTGTTTTTGTAATCAATGAAATCAACTTTCATTTCAGTATATTTACAATATTTTTTTCCGTATTTTCTTCTTTCAGCCATTTTAATTATCCTTTAATTCTAGAACGGTATTTCGTCTTCGTCTATATCAATTTCAGGTATTTTCTGCTCATAATTTGTTTGAGGAGCTTGATTCATACCACCATAATTATTTTGTTGTTGGTTATTGTTGTACCCAGAATTAGCGTTATTATTGTATTGATTTTGTTGTGCTGGTTGATTATACGATCCTTGACCTTGAGGATTATAACCTTGGTTATCCCCAGCATTACCCATAGAATCACCTTTTGAATCTAACATTTTCATAGTATCAACTCTTAAAGAGTGTCTATTTCTATTAGTTCCATCTTGTGCAGTCCATTGTTCAAATACAAGTCTACCTTCTAAAAGTACTTTAGAACCCTTTCTTAAGTATTGATTTGCAACTTCAGCAGATCTACCAAAGATATTAAAATCTAGAAAACAAACTTCATCTTTTTGCTCACCAGTTTGAGATTTGTACTTAAATGATGTAGCAATTGCAGATTTTGCAATAGCAGCACCAGATGGTAAATATCTTAATTCAATATCTCTTGTAAGGTTTCCTACCATAATTACTTTATTATACATTTTGGGTTCCTATTCTTTTAATTAGTTAGCTTTTTTAGCTGCCTCGTCGCTTAATTTAGTCCAAGCAGCGATTTCTTTTTTGTTTTCATATTTAATGAAGATGAATCTAATAATGTTCTCGTTGATTCTGTAGTTTCTTTCGATTTCAGCAATTCCTGCAGGCTCACCTTTGAAGTATGCAACAAAGTAGTAACCTCTTTTACATTTTTCAATTTCGTAAGCTAATTCTCTAGAACCCATATCATCACAAGCAACGATTTCTCCACCGTTTTTAGCGATTAATGCTTTTACGTTCTCAATTTGAGTTTGAGTTTCTTCTTCAGTTAATGTTGGTTTAACAATAAACATAGTTTCGTAATGTTTTAATTTTGACATTTAATTTTCTCCTTATAGTTTATGCCGGTATCTTTACAATATTCTAATATCAGCAAGGATTTTTTTGTAAAGTTCGTGAGTTTATCTAAATAAAACTGTGAATTTTCTTAGGCAAGCTTGTAAATAAAGATTTTGATTGTCAATTTTTGAAGTTTTAAACTCTAGTTCAATATCTAGTAAATATTCAAGCATATCTTGAAATACTTCTGGTTTGATATTAATAGCTAATTTTGATTTTTTATTCCAAATATCCTTTGGAGGGATGAAACCTAAAATCTCTTTTGGATTTGGTGCTCCAAAAGCCCTAGCATATGAGCTTATCATAAATAGTTGCTGTACAAATGAAGTAACTTGTGTAAGTAGATATATCTCATTTACTCCTTCATCAAGAAGCGCATGTAAATCATCACTTATATCTTTTCCCTCAATTAAGTTATTTAAAAACTCTTCAAAAGATACGTTACCAATACCAAAACAATGGGTATTTATAATCTCTTGTGTAATTTTCTCTTCTAATATTGAAAGCTTAGATAAATCATTTATACATAAAGATAAATCATTTTTATGCATAAAATATAAATGATTTAAAGCTGAGATATCATAATTAATATTTAAGTTTTTTGCTTCACTTTCAAGTAATCTGATGGCCTCAGGATTTGAAGGTGAAAACATTCTTATTGAAACGGAGTTAGTTTTTTCACTAAAATAGTTTGACATAGCTTTAAAGTCACTATCCCCTAAACAAGAAAAGATTACTGTACTATCAGGATTGATATTACAAGCTTCAATTAACTCTTCTACTTCTTTTTTAGGTCTTTTTTTCTCTAATTTAACTAATAAGATATTATTTGAAGAAAATAGTGAAGATTGAAGTAATTTATCTTTTGCATACTTGAAATCATAATCATCAAAATATAGTTTTTCTATTTCATCACTTTGCCCATGAAGCTTAGCAACTTTTGAAGCATAGTGTTCAACTAAAAAAGTTGATTGTCCAAAAAACATATAAGCGTTAAATTTTCTATTTTGTCTAAGGTGATTATCAAACTCGTTTCTATACATGGGTTATATAATATCCTAAGTATACTTTTAATAAAATTCATTTACTAAAAAAAGGTAAAAAATGTATGAAATAGCCCTTCCACTTCTTGGTTTTGAAGAAATTAAACAACTAGAAATCAAAAAAATTGATGAATATTTCACTACTTTAATATTAGATAAAAAAAATAATGTTAACTTCACTGTAGTTAACATCTCATACTTAGAGCATGCATCTTTTGATTTTTCTATTAGTGATGAAGCTTTAGATAGGCTACATATAAGAAGAAGAGAGGATTTTGATATCTACTTTTGTGTTGTTATACAAGAGCCAATACAAAAATCTATAGTAAATCTTGTAGCACCAATTTTAATAAATAATAAATTCAAATTAATTGGTCAATATATCATAAAAAACGACATTCCTAAGCTATTTACACACCTAAGATAATATAGTATTTCCTTATATCATTTTATGGGGATTTGTAAACGAATCATAAACAATTTCTTAACAAATACTACATACTAAAGTCATACAATTTCAATATAAAGAAATTAAAAGGATTTATTATGAAAACTTTAATAGCAACATTTTTAGGATTAAGTTTATTTATAGGAAGTTCATTATTAGCTGATGACAAATTTGCAGGATTCTATCCAGTAGAAGATATTGATACTCCAGATTACATCTTAGCACAAGAACAAACAATGTCAGGATCTGACTTTATGTTATCATTAGACTCAGCTGACTCAAAAGCACACAAACACTTAAGTGATTTTGTAGCATTTTATCCAGTAGAAGATGATGATACTCCATCTTATTTAGCAGATGATAGAACATCTGGTTCAGATTTCATGTTATCTTTAGATACTAGAGATATCAAAGCAAAAGGTGGACACGGTGCATTTAGTTCATTCTATCCAATTGAAGATGATGATTCGGTGAGATATTAGTCTGAGCTTTAACGATCAAACCATTCAATAAAGTAGAGAAATTTCTTTCTCTTCTTTATTTAATATTTTATAGATGCAATAATCTGTTTAGTCATGATATTGGCATCTTTTATAACAACTTTTAACTTTGTATATAAAATCTGACCTTTATAATTCTCTAAAGTAACTTTTAAGCCTTTCATTTTATCGTAACAAACGGCTTTACTTCTTTCAATATCTATGATTTTTACTTTTATTTCGGCACCTATATTTGCTTTTGCCCATCTTGCATATTTTCTATCTTCAAAATCCCAAACAAGTTTATCAACTTCTCGTTCACGTACAGAAATATATTCACAAATTTCATCAATATTTGATGGTGTCTCTTTAGATTTCAACATTCTGTGAAGAACTAGATCTGAATATCTTCTAATGGGACTAGTAAAATGAGAGTAAGATTTAAATCCTAAACCAAAGTGTCCTAAGTTTTTAGAAGAGTATTTAGCTTGTGTCTGAGATTGAATAATTAACTCATCAACTTCATCTCTTAAAACTGAACTTTTAGCTTTATTTTGAATATGAGTAATTGTATCATGAACATCACTTTGAAGTTTAACTTTAATTCCTAACATATTTACATCATCAACTAATGATGAAATAGCTTTGAATGGTGGTTCTTCGTGAATTCTAAATATTCCTACAGAATTTACTTTTTTACTTGCTTGAATATTTGCTAATAACATACACTCTTCAACCAGCTGATGTGAAGCAGTTGAGTGCTCTTCTTCAACACTCTCAACTAAAAAGTTTTTAAGCCTTAATCTATTCTCACTTGTTCTAAAATCATAACCTTTTTTAAGTCTATGGGCTCTAAAACTTTTAGTTACTCCATATAAAGGAACTAGATAGTCAAAAATCTCTTTTTCAAGTTTTGAATGTTGATCAAATTTTCCATCTAACACCCTATCAATTCTGCCATATGAAAACTTTTTATGAGAGTTAATAATAGCTTCAAAAAGTTCTGCTTTTTTTACTTCAAAGTTTGCTAAATCTAAGTGCATTTTAAATACATAAGAGTATCTATCAACTCCTTCTTTTAATGAACACATATCTTCACTTAACTCATTTGGAAGCATTGGAAGTACACGTCCTGGTAAATAAACTGATGTAGACTTTTTGAATGCCATCTTATCAAGTTCACTTCCTTGTTTCACAAAATAAGAAACATCAGCAATTGCTACATATAAAACTTCTTCTTTTTCATCATAATAAATAGCATCGTCATGATCTTTTGCAGAGTTTGGATCAATTGTACAAAAAGCAAGATGTGTTAAATCAACTCTTTGTTTAGTATCATCCATTTTTGCATCTACTTCAAGAGGTTTATCAAGCCTAATAGTCTCTTTGTATAAAAACAATGAAATAAACTCATCAACTTTAGGATCAGAAATATTGCCAATATTTTTAACTAAATCTAATGTTTTATTATCTACAAGTAAAACATCTCCCTCTTCATATTTTGAAGCACCTTTATTTTCTAATCTTATGTTCTCTTTTACAGTATGGAAAGCATAATCTTTTATATATACTAATACTTCGCCACTTTTCCCATCTAAAACTTTTGCTATTTTTGCTTTTATTTTACTTCTTGGATTAAAGATTCTTTTTGCAAGTACAAAATCCCCATCATAAGCACCACTTAAGTGCTCAAAATCTAAAGTAATATTTTTATGTTCATTTTCTAAATCTTCTAATATAGCTCTTCTATGTCCAAGCTTTAAAAAACCTACTTTGAATTTAGAGTTTAATGTGTATTGATTGTTTTCTTTTATAAGTATTGAATCTTTTACTAAAATATCAATTTTCGATTGTTCATCATTTGTAAACTCATTTACACCTGATAATATCTTTTTGAATAAAGCGTTATACAATATATTTTCCTTAAGATATTTTTATTTATATATTAGTGTATCTAAAAATATTTCAACTAATATTATAGTCTTTTTTTAGACCAAATAGTCAATAAAAAGGATTTTTCTCTAACTTTTAGTTAAAATAAGTTATAATCTGCAAAATTTTTTACTGAGGGTTAAGTAATGGCATTAAACGTATACTACGACAAAGATTGTAATATCGAATTAATCAAATCTAAGAAAGTTGCAATGATTGGATTTGGTTCACAGGGACACGCACACGCAGAAAATTTAAGAGATTCTGGTGTAGAAGTTGTTGTTGGTTTAAGAAAAGGTGGTTCTTCATGGGCTAAAGCTGAAGCTAAAGGTTTCGAAACATTAACAGTTGCAGAAGCTACTGCAAAAGCTGATGTTGTAATGATTTTATTACCAGATGAAAACCAAGCTGATATCTACGCTAACGAAATTAAGCCTAACTTAAAAGCTGATGCTACATTAGCATTTGGACACGGGTTTAACATTCACTACGGAAGAATTGCACCAGAGTCTACTAATGACGTAATCATGGTTGCTCCTAAAGCTCCAGGTCACACTGTAAGATCTGAGTTTGTTAAAGGTGGAGGAATTCCTGATTTAATCGCAATTCACCAAGATGCTTCTGGTTCTGCTTTAGAATTAGCTAAATCTTATGCTTCTGCTGTAGGTGGAGGAAGAACTGGTATTATTGAAACTACATTCAAAGATGAAACAGAAACTGATTTATTTGGAGAGCAAGCAGTACTTTGTGGTGGAGCAACTGCTTTAGTTCAAGCTGGTTTCGAAACATTAACTGATGCTGGTTATGATCCAATGATGGCATACTTCGAGTGTTTACATGAGTTAAAATTAATCGTTGACTTAATGTACGAAGGTGGAATTGCAGATATGAGATATTCTATTTCTAATACTGCTGAGTACGGTGATTATATTGCTGGTAAGAGAATCATCAATGATGAGTCTAAAGCTGCAATGAAAGAATTATTAGCTGAGATTCAAGATGGTAGATTTGCTAAAGACTTTATCTTAGAAGGTCAAGCAGGATACCCAAGAATGAATGCTGAAAGAAAGAACAACAGAGCTTCTTTAATTGAGCAAACTGGTTCTCAATTAAGATCTATGATGCCATGGATTGCTGAGAAGAAAATCGTTCAACAAGACAAAAACTAATTTTACTTTTTAAGAGAGATTTTTTCTCTCTTAAAATTTCTTTCGAGACCATATGACAAAAAAATCTAAAAAAAAATCTCCTAAAAAAAACCACAAGAAAAATCAAAAAATATCTAAAGTAAAACTTTTAAATATCTTTTTATTAGTGTTTTTATTTGCATTTTTAGCTACAGGGACTAGCTACTTTATAATGAAAAGTGAAAGTTCAAATAAAAATACTACAGAAAAAATCATAAATGATACTGTAAAAACTGTAGAAGAAAAAACTAAAGAACTACAAGAATTTCAAAAAAAGAAACTTGATGAATATTTCTCTTTAGTAGATAATCCAAAAGAAGCTTTTGAAGAGTATACAGAAGAGTTTCATAAAGATTATGTAGACACAGAAACACATAAGGTTCAAGAACAACAAGAGCAAAGAAGAATTGAACAAATAAAACAACAAGCTCCAAATGAGGAAACTCATACTAAAAAAGAAGCTATTTCACCAGCTCCAAAAGAAGAAAAAAAAGAACAAATTGTAAAGCAAGAACCATCAGTATTTATAAAACCACAAGAAAAACCTGTTAAAACTTATGTTCATAAAAAAGGTGAAAAACCTAAAATTGTAATTGTAATAGATGATGTTAGTACAAAAAGACAGAAAAATACAATTCTAAATATTGGTTATACTGTAAATATGGCTCTTTTACCACCTACAAGAGATCATAAAAACTCAGCAAAAATTGCAAGGGATTTACCATTTTATATGATTCATTTTCCTATGCAAGCTACACCTAAATTTAAAGGTGCAGAAATAGATACTCTTAAAATCACAGACTCATATGAGAAAATTGAAAAAAGAGTTAAACAATTAAGAGCATGGTATCCAAATGCAAAATATACAAATAATCATACAGGTTCTGTATTCACTCAAAATCATGAAGCAATGGATAAACTATTTAGAGCATTAAAAAAGTATAACTTTATTTTTGTAGATAGTAGAACTACTGCAAAATCTGTAGCAAAACAAATGGCAAAAAAATATAATATGCCATATATTGTAAGAAATACTTTCATTGATAATAAAAAAGACTACAACTATATTCAAAACCAATTAAAAAAAGCTATTAAAATAGCTAAAAAAAGAGGATACTCAATTGCAATTGGTCATCCTTATCCTATTACATTAAAAGTTCTAAAAGAATCAAAACACCTACTTAAAGGCTTAGAGCCAATTTATCTAAAAGATTTACCTCACTTATAATAAACTTTTTATATAATAATTAAATTTATTATTTAAAGAAGTTTAATGATTGAAAAAATTGATTTTAAAATAGATGAGCTTTCATCTATGAAAAACTATCCAAAAGATTTATACTATATTGGAGATACATCTTTATTAAAACAAAAAAAAGTATCAATAGTAGGAACTAGAAGACCTTCAGCTTACACAAAAGAGTTTACCCATAAATTATCCAATAAACTATCAAATGCAGGTATTTGTATAGTAAGTGGTGCAGCTATGGGAGTAGATGCTCTAGCTCATAAAGCAAGTGATAATTACAATACAATAGCTGTTGTTGCAAATGGTCTAGATATAAGATATCCAAGTGTAAATAAATCACTAATACAAAATATTGAAACCCAAGGCCTTATGCTTTCAGCCTATGAAAAAGGTATGAAGGCAAGAAATTATACTTTTGTTCATAGAAATGAAATAGTTGTTGCTTTAGGAGAAGTATTAATCGTAACAGAAGCTGATATTAAATCAGGAAGTTTAACATCAGTAGACTATGCTTTAAAAATGAATAAAAAAGTCTATACTTTACCCCATAGAATAAATGAAAGTTTAGGAACACAAGAACTAGTAAAAAAAGGTTTAATAGAACCTATTTATGATTTAGATACTTTTGTAAGTTCTTTAGCTCCTACACAAGTAAAAGCTCAAATAAAAGATGATTTTTTAGAATACTGTCAAAACTCACCACTGTACGATGAAGCTGTTTTAAAATACAGTGATAAAGTTTTTGAATATGAATTAATGGGGAAAATTGAAATCAAAAATGGAAAAATTTTTATTTTATAAAATAAAAATATCCATTTAGCTTATATTACAATTCTTTTTACTTTTAGTATTTCGAAGAATTAAATAACCTAAAATTCCAGAAGCAATTGAACCTATTAAAATAGCCAATTTATCCGTATAAAAGAATGCATCAGAATCAGCATAGGCTAAAGAATCAATAAATAAACTCATTGTAAACCCAATACCAGTTAAAACAGATACTCCATAGATTTGTAACCATGAAGTACACCTTGGAAGTTTTGCAATCTTTAATTTTACAGCCAAATATGTAAATAAAAGCACTCCAAACTGCTTACCTATAAATAGTCCAAATATAATCCCTAGTGCTACAGGATTCGTTAGTTTTTCTAAAGACATATCTCGTAAATCAACTCCTGCATTTACAAATGCAAAGATAGGTAAAATATAAAATGCTACCCAAAAATGAATATAGTGTTGCAAACTCTTTACAGGTGAGACTCTTTTTCTTTTTTCATTTATTGCATTTAATGGTATTGTAAAGGCAAGAATAATTCCTGCTAATGTAGCATGAATCCCTGATTTTAATACAAAAACCCATAAAACTATTCCAACTAATGCATATGCACTAACTAGGGTAATTTGCATTTTATTCATTAAATAAAGGGTAACAATACAAAATAACGCCATAGCAAGTGAAAAGAATGATAACTGTGATGTATAAAAAAATGCAATAATAAGTATTGCACCTAAGTCATCAAAAATTGCTAAGGCCATTAAAAAGATTTTTAGTGAAGCTGGAATACGCCTGCCCAATAGGGATAAAATCCCCAATGCAAAAGCAATATCTGTAGCAGTTGGAATAGCCCAACCCCTAAGAGCAAAATCATTATCATGATTAAAAAATACAAATATAAGTGCAGGAACTAACATTCCACCAATTGCAGCAAAGGCTGGAAGTGCTATTTTTGAAAAGGTAGATAAATGCCCTAAGAGAAGTTCTCTTTTTATCTCTAGACCAATAAGCAAAAAGAAGATTGCCATAAGTCCATCATTTACCCAGAGTATTAAAGGCTTGGAGATTTCTAAAAAATCTCCCATTTTAAATTCAATTTTTGTGTGTAAGAAATTGTTATAAAAATCAGATAAAAAGGTGTTGCTAAATACTAGTGCAACAACTGTTACAATCATTAAGATAATACCAGAAGTTGATTCTTTTTCTAGGAATTTTCTAACTAATACCTTCATACCTTGCCTTTTTAATTACATAACTATAACAATTTTATAACAAATATCTTTACTAAATGTTAAAACAAGAGAATTAATGTCTTAATTGATAAGTAATATCTCCCGCTCCAACACCTAAAATCAGTCCATCAGTATACGTTTTAATAACTTTATTTTCTGAGATTAATTGAATTCTTCCTTCACTCGTTTGAAGTGAATTTGCAAAAATTGGATTATATTTTGCAAACTCTTTTGCAAAATCAATCTCTACTTTCTTTTCACCTGGAATTGTCCAAATTGGTAAAATAACTAATTCATCACAACCTTCAAAACATGCTTTGAAACCTTCTAAATTATCAATAGTTCTTGAATATTTATGTGGTTGCCAAATTACTACTTTTTTAGACATTTTTTTAATGTTGTCATACTCAATTACAGAGTTAATTGTAGCTTTTATTTCTGTAGGATGATGTGCGTAATCATCAATAACTACAAAGCCTTGAGTTGCTTGAACAAAATCAAATCTTTTTTTAATACCTTTGTAGTTTAAAAGATTTGTTCTAATAGTTTCAATATCTAATTCATCTAAAGCTGCTAAAATTGCAAGTGAAGCATCTAAAGCAATATGATACCCAAATCCCCATACCTCAAAGAAACCTAAATCTAATAGCTCAAATCTTGTATGAGGTTCATTATCTCTTAGAACATATGAAATATTTTTTATATCTTTTGATGGATGTAAACAGATACAATTCTCTTCATTAATATTTAATTTCTTAATATACTCATCTTCAGCATTTAAAACTCTTTTTTTAGCCATATTAATAAATTTTTCATATGAACCAAAGAATTTTTTCTCATCATACGAATAGTATTCCATATGTTCAGGTTCTGCATTTGTTACGATTGAACAGTATGGATTTGATAATAAAAATGAAGCATCAGATTCATCTGCTTCAAAAGCTACTAAATCATTTACATATCTAAAATTTGAACCAAAGTCTTTAGAAATTGCTCCAATTAAAGCTGAAGAGTTTAAAATAGAAGCTAAGATAGCTGTAGTTGTAGACTTTCCATGAGCTCCAGCAACACAATAGTTCTTCTTATCACCTAAAATAATTGGTAATGCTTCTTTTCTAGATAAAGTTCTTATTTGCTTTACTCTTGACTCAATTAGCTCTGGGTTTTCATCTGTCACTGCTGCTGAATAAATTACTAAATCTAAATCATCAGAGATATTTGAGGCATCTTGAGGACAAGATACTTTAATACCCTCTTCTTCTAAGGCTTTAGTAATTGGTGTATTTTTCATATCAGATCCACACACCTCATGACCATCATTATTTAAAAATCTAGCTAATGCAGAAAGCCCAATTCCACCAATACCAATAAAATGTACTTTCATTAAGCGTCCAGTAAATGTTGAAGTTTAGAGTATTGTTCTTTTAATAACTCTTGGTTTTGCTCTAAATACTCATCAGTATTAAATCTAAAGTCAACCATAAAGTATCCATAGTGATCATGAGTACTATTAGCTTCGAAATCTACACATGCTTCGTAAAATTCATCTACAGAGATTTTATTTGTAAGTGCAACAATTAGTACATTTAATGATTTTTCTAATAACTCATCATCAATAATATTTGCTAAAACAAATACTAACTCTTTTGCTCCATCAAAATTATCAAATGACCACTTTTCAATAGCATGCTCATAAAACGCTCTTACATAAAGTAGATTGTTTTCTTCTAAGTTTAGTTTCTTATCTTCATTTACAATCTTTTCAACTGCATCAAATGCAACTTTTAGAATCTCACCATATAAAGAGTTAATCTTCTCTTCATCTAAATCTAACACTAACATAGAATCTAAAGTCTCATACATAGCAGAGATATTACCCTCTTCTATTGATTTTACTCTAGTCTCTTCTAAATAGTTTAAAAATTCAGGGTTTGTTCTAGCTTCATGTAGTTCGTTTTTATCCATCAATGAAATCCTTTAATCTTGTTAATACTTCTTTTGTTTTTTGTGCATTTTCAACTAATGCGATTCTTACATATCCTTTACCAATACCTTCTCTTCCAAGGAAACTTCCAGGTAATACTTTGATATGTTTTTGTTTATATAACTCTTTTGTAAACTCTAGTTCATCTTCAACTTCTAACCAGATATAAAAAGTAGCTTGTGGAGCATCCACTCCTAAAATCTCTTTTGCAACTGCAAAGTTTTGTCTATACTGTTCTCTAAAATACTCAACATGCTCTTGGTCATTCCAAGCAGCAGCTGCCGTAATTTGCAATGGAACTGGTGAAGCACATCCAACATAAGTTCTATACTTCATGTAATCTTTTAAAATTTGTGCATCTCCAGCGATAAATCCACTTCTTAATCCAGGAGCTGAACTTCTTTTTGAAATAGAATTCATAACTAATACATTTTTAAACTCAGGATTTCCAGCCTCAATACTCGCTTCTAAAAGTGATGAAGGTTTATCATTTTCATCAAAATAGATTTCAGAATAACACTCATCGTTGATTAAAATAAAATCAAACTCTAAAGCTTTTTTAACCCAAGAAGCTAACTCTTCTTTTGTCATTTCTGCTGATGTTGGGTTATTTGGATAGTTTAAAATCACTAAATCACATTTTTTTAACTCTTCATCACTAAGTTGTGCTTTGAAATTATTCTCTTTTGTAAGATTAATGTGAATTACTTCTGCTCTACTTGCTCTTGCTGCACCTTCATAGATTTGATAAAAAGGATTAGTAAATGCAATAGTTGGGTTTTCTTTATCAAATAAAGCAAATTGAGGGAAGTTAAATAAAGCTTCTCTAGTTCCAAAAGTTGGAATAATTTGATTCATTTCTAACTTAACACCAAATCTTGTATTTACAAAATTAATCATTGATTCTTTAAGTTCGGGTAACCCAGCACTTGCAGGATATTTCTGTAAAGTTGGAGTTGAGTCTTTTAAAGTTTGTTGTATAAAATCTGGTGTTTCAAATTTTGGTTCACCAATAGTTAAAGCTGATAATTCATACTCACTACTTGGAGTTACATCAGCCAATAGTTCATTTAATTTTTCAAAAGGGTATTTCTCAAAATTCATATAAAATATTTCCTTATTCTGGTTTATTATCTTCAACTACAGGAATTAGTAGTTGGTTATATTTATTCATATCAAATGAGATGAAATCTGTGTTTGTATAGAAGAACTTCAAAGAGAATCTTTTTTTGAACATCTCTGCTTTTAAAGGCAGAATTTGAAGCATATTTTTCTCTTTTTTTAATTTTCTAATTGGATTTTCATTACTTGATACAATTTCTATTTTTTCATTAAAGATTTTTGCTAAATTCTCAAAGTGATCAAGAAGATTTGACTTATCCTCTTCTTCACCAATTGGGTCTAAATCAAAGATTTTTGTTTTTGTTTTAATTTGACTAGCAACATCAAATACCATTGGTGATATTTGCTCATAAGAGTGTGTGTCATTTAGTAAAACAACAGTACTTTTAATAGACTTTAATTTCTCTCGTCCAATTTTAAATAATGGAACTCTAAAATCCATGATTCTTGCTATTTCTTCTTTATCTCTAAACATCTCTTGAGTTAGCATAATCATACCTATATCAAATACTCTAAAATCTTCTCTTAAGATTCTGAACATTCCTTTATTTCCATAATCAATTCTTAAAACAATTGAAGAGAAATGTCTTAATTCATCTTTGATATAATCCATAATTGGAACAGTTGTTGGTCTTGTGATTCTAACTATTAGTTTTTGGTTCTTTAATCTTTGATTTAAAAACTTAGCTTCTTGAATAGCTTTTTTTACACTCTTCTCATCTTGTAAATAAAGATCAAGATACAAGTAAATATTGTGTCCAAATGGCATTGGGAACTGCCCTTGGTTTTTACCAATTGCATTATAAACTTGCATTAATACATATGGTTTTCCCACAACTAAAATCACATCATTAGGTTTTAAAACTAGTGATGGTTTAATTGTAATTAGTTTTTCATTTCTATATAAAGCAAAAATCTTCCACTTTTTTTGTTCGATTGATCCGATATATCTATAAGCATATGAACTACCAAAGGGAATTCTAATTTCCATAATTTCACCCTGCTTAAGTCCAATATTTTGAGCTACAACAGGAATATTAGGAAGTCTTTCAACCATACCATTTGCTAATACATCAATTCCCTTATAAACATTTACATAAGGGTCTTCAATCGTAATATTCCAATAATCAAGTACATTCATTTGAAGATTTTGTTTGTGTTCTCTAATATTTTTGATTACACTTAACATCTCATCTTTTGAGTTTAAAACTACTAAAACTTCTGTATGAATATTTTTATCTAGAACCATAGCAAGTTTAGATTTTGAAGTTGGATCAAATTTGTAGAAAGTAAAATTTGAAGGCTTTTGAACAGGTAAAATAACATCACTCATGTAGATAACATCATAGGCATTTTCACCTGTATTTGCATCCACAATTCTTTGCATAAGCTTCTTAGCAACAATACCATCTAAAATAATCAATATCTTTTTCATTTAGATATTATATCTTATTTTGTTTAATAGTAGATTTTAGATAAAATAGTTTGTTAGATGTGTCACTATTTTAGAAAAATAACTGGGAATAATTTTATTATGTGTATGATATAATCAATAAAATAAATAACTAAAATTATTTATGCTTTTTTTCACAAGGAGCTTAAAATGAAAAAAGCTTTTGTTGACCAAATACTACTTGGAGTCTTCTTATTTGCGACACTTATTGTCTTAGGTGCAACTGTAGCAGATAACACCCTTGCAAGAGACAAATATTATAATCTTAAAAAAATAACAGATAATGCCGCTTTAGCAATGGCAAAATATTATGTAAATGTAAATGCCAACACCCAAGAAGCTGAAGATATAGCTGACGCTTTTTTAGATGAAACAAATCTAGGTGAAGAAGTAAAGCAAAGCATTGTTTATACTTGGGATTTTACATCTGATCCAAATACAGTTACAGCTTCAATTACAGACTATAAACATAATACTTTTTGGTACAGATTTTTAGACCTAGCAAGCTTTGATATAGATGCTAGTTCAATTGCTCAAATAGCCCAAGGAGGAGATAGAACTTCAACAACTGATTTACTACCATTTGGAGTAAATGCTTGTAGTGATTCACACCTTAAAGAAGGAAGTTCTTTAGTATTTGACTTAAGAGGTTGGGATGGATATCAAGAAACTGATTATACTGAGTTTTATGGTATAGATTTAGGAGATGCTTGTACACCAACAGGTAACTCTAACTGGGCTCATTTTAAAAATGAAGTTAAAAACTTTTATGTGGATAACAACATACTTTTAAATGATGAAGAGCTTTTAGATGTAGATACAGATACTGGCTTTTGTATACCAGCTGTTAAAAGTTTAGCAATGGAGCAAAATAATGATCCAAAACAGATTAGTCAGTCTTTTAAAAATTTAGAAAATGGTTATGATTTAGTTGGAGTGCAAGCTGATATTGCTGTTTTTGAGTGTGGAAGTACTGCAGGAAATCTAATAATAGAGAAGTTTTTAAGAGTTGAGTTCAACTCAAATCCAAGTGATTCATATATAAAAGTAAAAAATGATTATGATGTATTTCAATTTGATGTAAAAATAATTGGTTGGTCAGAAGCAAATAAAATTCTATTAACAAAATAGCCTTTAGAACTATGAGTTTTCTAAAGGCATCTTAATAATAAACTCTACACCACCTTTTACATTTCTAGCATAGAATTTACCTTTCATATTTTGCTCAATAATCATTTTTGACATATAAAGACCAATACCTGTACCTTGACCTTGATCTTTTGTAGTAAAGTATGGATCAAAAATCTTAGGAAGAATCTCTTCATCAATTCCACCAGCATTATCACTAATGGAAATTCTTCCCATATCACCCTCTTTTTTTAAGGATACATAAACTTCAGGTAGTTGCACTTTTTTCTCTAATAAAGCATCTTTAGCATTTGATAATACATTTAAAATTGCTTGAGCAAACTCATTTGGGAAACCTTTTGCTTCAAGTGAACTTTCCACATCTTTATGAACTGTAATATTATAGTTTTTAAAAGTTGAAGCTATAAGCTCTAAGGAACTATTTAAACTAGAATCTAAATGGAATTTCTCTTCTTTTTTATTTGGCATAAAGAAGTTTCTAAAATCATCAATTGTTTTTGACATCATTGTTGTTAAATCCAAAGACTCATCAACTGATTTTTTCATAAACTCATCATTTAACTTATCCATTCTATAAGATAGTTCTATGTTTTGAACAATAATACTTAAAGCATTTAGAGGTTGTCTCCATTGGTGTGCAATATTTCCAACCATTTCACCCATTGCAGCAAGTCTTGATTGGTGTAAAAGCATTTGTTCTTGTTTTCTTCTTTTATCAATCTCTTCTTTTACTTTATTATCAAGATTAATATTTAGCTCTTCAAGTTCGTGAGATTTTTCACTTAGGCTTTTATTTACTTTTTCAAGTTCACTTGTTCTTTCTTGAACTCTTTTTTCAAGATTTTCATTTGATAGTTTTAACTCTTTTTGAGCCTTATTAAGATGTTTTGTCATTTTATTAAAAGCTTGTGCCAACTCACCTATTTCATCATCTCTAATTTTCTGAACTTTAACATTAAGATTATCCAAAGTAATAGAAGAAACCCTTTTATTTAAATCAATAATTGGTTCAGCAAAAACCTTTGCAATATAGTATGAAATGATAAACGATAAAAGCATAAATGCTAAAAGTAAAAAGAAAAACTGTTTATACATACTATTTACTTTTTGGTTATACTCTTTTAAATCAAAACTTAAGTGTATCCATCCCCAAGAAATACCTGAAAAATATATGGGATAGGTATAGTGAAAAACATCCTCTTTTAAAATAGGTGAATAAATAATCTCATAAGCTTCAATATCTGTTTGCATTTTCAAAAATATCTCATCAGCAGTATTATCAAAAGTCCATGAATCTTTTTTGATATTAAAATATGAATTGTCTAGTTTTGCGATAATTACATTTTTAATTTTGTCATTGTTTTTGATGTATTCATTATTAAACTCAACTAGATATGAGTTATCATCTGTAATTAAAGCATTTGAAGAAACAAAAGTTATAGACTGTGCTAAACTTCTAGCTTCTGAGTGAAGTAGTTCGATAATTGCTTCTTTTTGTAGAGTCACTCCAACAAATGCAAAAATCAATGTTGCAAATGTAATCCCTAAAAATAGAAGTCTAAAAATCTTTTTAAATAGTTTATTATTACGCAATGAAAACATGGTTATTTCAACTCTTTTCCTACTAATTTATCAATCTTAGCTAATGATACCATATAATCATGTACATATTTCAAATAATCAGCTTTTACATAGGCTTCAATATATTGAGCTTGAACAACCTCTTCTGGTTCTATGGCATCAATTTGATAACCTCTAATATTTAATTTTCTATTCTCTTTTGCAACTTTTCTTGCTTTTTGTAGAGTTTGAATCTGTTTGTAAGATATTAAGGCATTAGTTAATTCACTTTTGATTTGAAGAGCAATTCCCTCTTTTACCATATCTTTTAAAAGATACATTTTTTTCTTTTCTACTTTTTGTTCAAGTACACTATTTGTAGTTTTAAAACCATCAAATAAAGGTAAGTTTGCAGCAAATCCAACCTGCCAATCATTCTCTTGATCTTCATTTAAAATACCAAACTCATACGAGTTATAAGTACGTGATACCTCAGCTAAAAAACCTAAAGTTGGATAATGCCCAGCTTGTTTTTCATCTATTTTTTTATCTGAAATTTTTAAAGCTATATCCATTTTTGAAATATCACTATTTGTTTTATATGCCTGCTTTACAAGAGTATCCAAAGTATAATCTACTGGCATTAGTTTTTCTGTATATACCACATCAATATCGCTATTATATGGCAAGCCTAAAGAATTAACTAAAGCTGATTTTACTAAAGTCTCATTTGCCTGTAATTTTGAAACCATTGATTCTATTAAAGCAACAGTTACTTGTACAGATAAATAATCTGTTCTTTTTACATTTAGAGACTCACCTGTTTCAAAAAATGTTTTTGTTAAATCCTCTACATATTTCATTCTATCAAGAGTGTTTAGTGCTATATCTAAAAGCTGTTTTGTTAAAACATATCCATAGAAATATTTTTTCGTATCATATATTACATTCGATTCTTCTCTTTTTGTAGAGTTTAGTGCTAATAGTTTATTTAATTTTGCTTGATCAATTATTGCAGTTATTTTGCCACCACTATAAATTGGGTACTGAAGATTTATTGAACCTTTTACAGTATCTCTTCCATATGCAGGAGCATCAGTATCAATAGCTAAAGTAGAGTTCTCAAATGTAGATGCTGGCATTGCATTTAATGTAGCTTGAGCCGTTGTTAAATCTAAACCTTGTGAAAGTAAAGTTGCCATAGTTAAAGATTTAGCAGTTGAAGAAGGAAGAGTAATATCTCCTCTCATCTTAAACAATCTATCTTCTTTAACCCTTTGCCCTACAATCATTGCATTTATTGTTGGATAATTCGCACTTAACGCTTGTTTATATTGAGCTTGCGCTATTTGTAAACCAAGTTTTGAGATTTTATTTTGTTTATTATTTTCAAGCGCTATATTTATTGCTTCATCTAATGTTATTTTTTTCGTATTTGCAAATAAAAAATTAGTAAATATAACAAAGGCAATTACTAGTTTCATTACTGAGATTCCTTAATATTGAGTAGTTCTTAGTATAACCAAAGTTTTATAATATTATTTAATCATTATTAATAATTTTTTTTGTAGTTTTAAAGTAAATATTAGCAATAATATATAAAGCAGTAAACACCTAAAGAGATACAATGACTACAGAAACATTAAAAGACTTAACTATTCTTTATGCTGAAGATGATGATGCAATTAAAAACAATACAATTGTGACATTACAATTAGTTAATGCTACAGTTATTGATGCTTCAAATGGAAAAGAGGGTCTTGAAAAGTTTATTGAACATCAATATGATATTGATATAATTCTAACTGACATATCAATGCCTGTAATGGATGGCCTTGAAATGATTGAAGAAATAAAAAATATCAGAAGCGATATACCTATTTTAATCACAACTGCTCACCAAGATATCTCTTATTTAAAAAAAGCTATTGAACTTGGTGTAACTTCTTATATTTTAAAACCTATTGATATTAGGAACATTATCAAATCTATTGTAAAAGCAATGGAACCTATTCAACTAAAAAAAGAATTAATATCAAAAAATGAAGAGCTTATTGCATTAAACAACTCCTTAGAAGAGAAAATACAAGAAAGAACTCAAGAACTTGAAAAACTTGCATCAACTGATTACCTAACAGGAATAAATAATAGAAGAAACTTCTTTATCTTAGCAAAAGAGAAATTTGACAATACAAACTCAAATCTATTTGCCGTTATGATTGATTTAGACAATTTCAAACGAATCAATGATAGGTATGGACATAAGGTTGGAGATGAAATACTAATACTTACAACAAAAACTATTCAAGAAAATCTAAAAGAAGAAGATATTTTTGGAAGAATTGGTGGAGAAGAGTTTGCAATACTATTTAACTGTGATAATGAAAAACATATTGAAAAAGTTGATAAACTAAGAAAAATTGTTGAAAGCATAAAATATGATGATGTAGTTTTCACTATTAGTTTAGGAATTGCCCAAAAACTGCCGATTGATAGAAATATTGATATGCTACTTAGCAGAGCTGATAGTGCATTATATGATGCAAAAGGTTCAGGACGAAATAAACTCATTTTTAGAGAAAGATAAACTATCAACACACTTTTGCTATAATTGCGCAATTTTAAAATAAAGGTTTTTAAATTTATGCAATTTAAACTAGAAGCAACAAGAGGAAAAGCTAGAGCTGCTACTATTACTACAGCTCATAGTACTATTAAAACACCCGTATTTATGCCAGTTGGAACACAAGGAACTGTAAAAGCATTAGATGCAAATGATTTATTATCAATGGGTGCAAAAATCATCTTAGGAAATACATACCACTTATACTTAAGACCAGGAAGTAAACTAATCAAAAAATTTGGCGGTCTTCATGGGTTTTCAAAATTTCCTAACTCATTTTTAACTGACTCAGGAGGATTCCAAGCCTTCTCACTTAGTGATAATTCAAAACCAGATCAAAATGGAATTATGTTCAAATCACATATTGATGGTTCAAAACACTACTTCACACCTAAATCAGTACTTGATACACAATATGAATTAGGATCTGATATTATGATGATTCTTGATGATTTAGTAGCACTTCCAAATACTAAAGAAAGAATCAAAGAATCAATTGAGAGAACTACAAAATGGGCAAAAGAAGCTATTGAATACCACAAAGAGCAACAAGCTAAAGGTATTGGTGTTGATCAAAATATCTTTGCAATTATCCAAGGTGGAACAGACAAAGAGTTTAGAGAAATGTCTGCAAAACAGTTATGTGCACTTGAAGATTATGATGGTTATGCAATTGGTGGATTATCTGTGGGTGAGCCAAACCAAGATATGTATGATACAGTTGAGTGGACTACTCCATTTATGCCAGAAGACAAACCAAGATATTTAATGGGTGTTGGAACACCAGAAGACTTAATTGAAAATATCCACAGAGGTGTTGATATGTTCGATTGTGTAATGCCTACTAGAAATGCTAGAAATGGTACTTTATTTACATCTTTTGGAAGAATGAATATTAGAAAACAAGAATTCAAAGAAGATGCAAGACCAATTGATGAAGAGTGTGATTGTTATACATGTCAGAATTTCACAAGAGCTTATGTAAACCACTTATATAGAGCCCAAGAAATTACGTATAATAGATTAGCTTCTATTCATAATATCCACTACTACTTAAACTTAATGACTCAAGCAAGAGAAGCTATCTTAGACGATAGATGGGAAGAATTCAGAGCTGAGTTCTATAAAAAAAGAGGGAAATAATTCCTTCTTTTAAAAATCGCTATTTAATAGCACCTGCATTCTTCTTGCGTGTTCTTCCTCTTGAGTTGGTTTTTTAGAAACTTTTTGAGCTTTTACCTCTTGGGCTTTTTTCTCCTCTTTTTTTAGTTGCTCTTTTTTCTTTTTCTTATCTTCATCAAAACTATCTATAAAATCTTTTCCAAATCTTTTATCAATTGTTTTTCTAAATGCTGTTTTTTGTTCAAACTCTTCTAATTGGCTGTTTTCATGTGGGTCAACAACTTCTGGAGTAATAAAGAATACTAACTCACTTTTTCCTTCTTTAAATGATTTACTAGTAAATAAGAATCCTAATACTGGAATATCACCTAATACTGGGATTTTGTCAATATCTTTAGCATTATCTCTATTGATTAAACCACCTAATACAATAGTAGATTTATCACCTACAACAACATTTGTATGAATTGATTTTTCTGTAAAGTTAGGAATACCATCTGTTCTGTTTGCAAAGTCAACACCTGTTGATTTTGTTATGATATCTAAACTGATAAATTTATCATTTACAATATTTTGAGCTTTAATCTCTAGTTGTAAACCATACTTAATATCTCTAACTTGAGTTGTTGGAACACCTTGATCTGTTGTAGTAGAAATTTTAATATAAATAGTACCACCAGCAAGGAAATTAGCTTTTTTATTCTCTAATGTTAATAGTGTTGTTTCATCTAAAATATTTGCAACACCTTGACTTGATAAGTAGTTTAAAGTAAGTCCAACATTAAAGTATTTACCTAAATAGTTTGCAGCACCAGTTAATCCACCAGTTAAAGAAACCGCATTTGCCATTAGGTTATCAATAGCTCCATTTACTAAAGTATTTCTTTGATTATTAGCTTGTTGATATGCACTAGCACTTCCAACAACAGGAACCTCAACTTTATTAATTACAGTTCCGTATTTCGCAGAGTTAGGGTCTGTATCATAAACTTCTCTAGTTACCGTTGGAACACCATAATCATTTAGAGGATAATTTTGATATGTACCATCAGTATTTTTAACTTCCATATAGTTTTTACTAGAAACAAACCAGTTGTTTTTTAAATCTTTTCCTTTATCATTGTTAATCTCTACAGCATAAAGTTTAACTCTAATCATTTTATCTGGGTTTTCAAGTTCAACTAAATCAACTAAACTTGTTTTTAAATCAACTCCAGCTTTTGCAAAAAGATCTAATACCTTCTCTTTAGCTTTCATATTAGGGACAAAACCTTTTAGAATTATCTTCCCATTTGTTTGTTTTATTACTAGCTTATCACTTATCTCTTTTGCTATTTCAATAATATTAGTAAGATTTTCAGTAACATTTATATCAATATGTAATGAAGTTGTATCTTCAAATGTAATTAGAATATTGCTATGCCCTAACTTTTTACTAAATATTTTTATAGCTTGAAGAGGTCTATTCTTGCTATCTAAAAAATCAACCTCAAGGCTTTCTGCGTCACTTACTTTTATATTACTTATTACTTTTTCAAATTCAAGGACTTTATAAGAGCCTTTGTTTATTGCAATGTATTTATCAAATAAATTTTTGCTTACTAAGTCATTTGAAAAAGATAGACTTGTAAATATAGATAAAGCAAATAATATCTTAAATATAAAATACATAATAATCTCCTAATTTATTTTATTGAAAGAGTCAAATCACACTCTTTTTTAAACTCACTAACTTCATTGAAAACAACTGTTCTTGAATGAACATTTGATGAAGTTAAAAAGTCATTTGTCATTGTAGTTTTTATGTTTACTATAACTTGGTAATTAGAAGTTGTAGTATCCTCTACACATACAATACCTCCACCAGATACATCATTAAAATAGTCATCTTTAATATTTTCATTAATACCTGTGGCAATATCATCTTCGCTTCTTCCCAATGCAACCATTCTTGCTGTATAATCAGCAATCGCATCTGTATTATCTTTTACTTTTACGGCATTGGCATATTCAATAACAAAAAATAAAAAACCAACAAATGCAATAAATAAAACTATCCATAGTATTATTTGATCTACTACAGCTTTTTTATAGTTTGAAAGGTTTTTACTGTTTTTTGTTAAAGTTTTCATTTTTTACCTATTCTTTTTACTGCATCTTTATAAGATATTTTGTTAACTACTTTTTTGCTTACATATAAACCATCACATAGTTTATACCAGTCTTTTAATTCTTGAGTATAAGGTATGATTGTTTTTTTCTCTAAAATTCTTTTATATTTAGATTTAGTTGTGTTTGAACCTCTAATATAGAATTTTTCTGCTGTACCTACTACAAGTTTGTCTCTTACTAAACATTTTTTACCAGGATTAATAACTACATCAACACTTTTTGTTTTAGATATTTTTTTATCTTTTTTAGGATCATTTGGTTGAGAATAGTCAATAATTGCGCTTTTCTTAATTGTTTTAATTTGTGGTTTGTACCATTTGTGTTTATAAACTTTTGGTTTATATTTTTTAACAGTAACAACTTTTTTACCATCAGTTAAAATTTTTCCATCTTTTTTGCCATTTAATGCATCTTTTTTCATTTCTTTTAACTGTTTTTCTTTTGATAGCTTATCTAATGAATCAATTAGAATTGACTCTTTTGTTTTAACCATCCAAAGTTGATTACCTTTATTGTAATCTTTGATTAAAGAGATTAAAACCATTGGGTTAATATCTAAAATTAACTCATCTGCTTTTACATCAATTATCTCTTCAACTACTTTTTTCTTAACCACTCTTTTTACTTTATGTTTTGTAATAGTCTCAGATTCCAATCTACCATCTCTAATAAACCCTAATACTCTAATATTTTGAGCTACATACTTAACTTCATAATCTGTATACTTATTTAGTTTATTTAATTCACCAGTTGGATATACTGATATGATATTTAGTATGTCACCTTGAACTAATGCATGATTAGGGTTTTCAAATAATTCGAATTTCATATTGTAACTACCCTGTGTAAAATCCAAGATTTTTGCTCTATCTTTTTGTATTTTAGTATTTAACTTTTGTTTTAAGAAAACTTCGTTTTTATAAATCTTTTCTTTTGTATATTTTCCTAAGATTTCTTTTTTCAATAAAGGTTTATTTAAAAGATATTGTTTTGCAATCTTTGTTTGAGCCAGATGTTTCACTTCTACTAAAGTGTTTTTCTTTAAATCCTCTTTAGCAATATAAACCGTTACTAATTGATTTTTATTTTTGATTGCCTGTTGATTTTTCATATAAAAATAATACGCAGCACCAAGGGCAGAAAATAGAAGTGATGCTAAGACTAATATTACAATAATTTGTTTATTTACTTGCATAACATATCCTTATTAAAAAATTATACTCCAAGTGTTAATGTTCCACCCATGATTGGGAAAATAATAAATGCCCCAAATGCAGGTAAAACAAATAGGAAGATGATTAACATTAAATACATATTTAATGTACTTACTTTCCCTTTGATTTTATAGAACTTCTCTTTTCTCATTTCATCAGATTGCATAGAGAAGATATTTTTAACACCAATACCTGTCTCTTCACTAAGAATTAAGAAGTCAACAATTTTGTCAAGTTCCCTACTATCAACCCTATTTTTAAGATTTTCATAGGCAACTTTTGTTGAATAGTTTGTCATTTCATACTCTAAGATTGAAAGCTCTTTTAATAACTCAGGGTCAATAATCCCCTGTGCTCTTCTAGATACTTCAAAGAAAGCATTTTTTAAACTACCACCAGCTTCTAGTATTACATTTACTAAATCTAAAAAAACACCTAAATCTCTATCGATTTTTTCTATTCTTTCAGATTTAGCAAGCTGTAAATACATTTTACCTCCGTACATTAGACATAAAACACCAATAACAACAGCTATAATTCCATAAGTTAATGGAAGAAAAAAAGGTAAAACACCCATGATAATCAAACCAATCAATGCAAAAAGCAATCTAGCTTCCGTATACTCTTTATAAGTAATCCCAGCTTGGATTAGTTTAATATTTAGGTTTTGTTTTTTCTCTTTTTCATTTAGTTGTTGTTCCTCAATAATTGCTTTATTATCAAGTTTAGATAGAAGAACAATATTTTTTTGTTGTTTTTTTCTATCTAAAAGCATTAACACTGCAATTATAAGTACACCTATTAACAATGGTGCTAATACAAACATATACATATTATTCATCATTTTACCTTTGTTAATAAACTATTTATAAATAACCCAAAGGCAACCCATAGCACAATAAAGAACATCTGAATTTTTCCAAGGTCACTTCCAAAGAAGTGCGCATTTAAAGAGTTATCTAAAGCACTATTCATCATCATATATGTAAAGAAAATTAAGGCAATAATCATATATGTACCAACTTTGATTTCACGTGTTGAAGATGTGATTTCTTGTTTTATTTCTCCTTGATCTTGTAGTGTTTTTCTTAACTTGTCTAAAGTATTTGAAAATTTACCCCCTGATTTTCTACCAATAGAAATAGTAAGATAAAAAATTCTAAGCTCTTTAGAATCAACCAGTTTAAACATCTTTTCAAAACATTTGTCTTCGCCAATAACTGATTTTTCATTTACATAAATATTAAAAACACTTCTTGTAAATGTTGACTTTGATGTTGACACTGCTTTTTTTAAAGCTTGTTCAAAACCAACACCACTTCTCATCATACTTGTCACTTTATCAATTATCTCTTTCAAGCTAACATTAAAATCTTCTTCTCTAAGTTTTATAAGTTTCACTAAAAATAGATAAGGAATAAAAATGAATATACAAAATACTCCTATACCAATAACTTTCGATGATGCAATAAAAAAAACGAAGAAACTAACTAAAGCAGAGAAAGCTATACAAATTCCAATAAAAATAGGAACTCCATATTCAGCCCCACCAAATCCTGCATATTGCAGTTTTTTCTTTAAGAAGTTAGTATTATCATCGTACATATTTGTACTTTGATTTTTATCTATAATTTTTGCATCTGTACTTACTAATGTATGAATTATTAATCTTTGGTGGTGTAGTTTTGAATAAAAATTATATAAATAGAATCCAAGACTAATAAATAATACTGGTATGGCAATAATAAAAAATAGATATAAGTTACTCATCACTCTTCTCTTTTCATTCTTTGGAAGTGTGGCCACTTATGGAATAGTTTTTCATCCCTTTCAAGGAATACATCGATAAACTCATCTCTCCAACCACACATTACAGAAGGTAAGTCAGTTTCTAGTGCCTCAATCAACATCTGTTTTGGCATCTCGAAATTTGGATCAAATACCCTCTTATCAATATCAACACCGAACATATTCATTTGATCAACTGTTCTTGAAGGAGTTGATAAAACTTGGAATTCTCCTTTAGTTTTTTTCATATCACTAGTATCTCTATTGAATTTAAAAATATCATTTAATGCAACTACACCATTATCTTCCATTCTTCTTTCAATCTCAGATACAGCAATAAGTTTTCTTGAACCATCTGGGAATCTAACAAGTTGAATAATTAAATCAACTGCTGATACCATTTGTGTTCTAATAAATCCAATATTTGCACTAGGTCTTGCTTCTAAGTACATATTTTCAATTCTTACTAGTGCTTCTTTTGTATTATCGGCGTGAACTGTAGTCATAGAACCTGGGTGACCAGTATTCATAGCATTAAGCATTACAACAATCTCAGGACCTCTACACTCCCCAACGATGATACGTCTAGGAGAAGATCTAAGTGCAGAACGTAATAAGTACTCTAAAGGAATTGCCCCCTTACCTTCTTCATTTGCCATTCTTGCTTCATATTGTCTAATTGAGTGACAAGGCATTTGAGGTTGCATTTCTCTTGTATCTTCAATAACCATTAATTGTTCATTTTCATCAATGAACCTTGTCATTGCATTTAAGAAAGTAGTTTTACCACTTGATGTACCACCAGATACGATAATATTACATTTTCCTTTTGCTGCTTTAACTAGGAAATATGCCATTTTCATATCCATTTGACCACCATCGATTAACATCTCTAATAAAAGTGGTATTTCATTAAATTTTCTAATAGTAATACAAGAGCCATCATTAGCAGCAATAGGAGGAATTTGAACCTCTACCCTTGAACCATCATGAAGTTTACTTGAAATAATTGGGTGAGCTTCATCAATTTTTCTATTGTTTTCAGCAAGCATCTTATCAATTACTTTTCTTAACTCTTCTTCACTTCTAAAAGTAAATGGAGTCATTACAGTTTTACCATTAAAAATAATATCAACATAATCTTTTGTGTTTACAATAACGTCATTTAAACCATCTTTTGCAATATCAAATATAGTCGATATATGTCCAAAACCTATAATTCCATTGATAATCATTGTTTGAATATCATCCAGAATTTCTCTACTTAAATGTCTCGCCTGAGGAAATGACAAAATATATTCAGGAAGAACCTCTTCTAAACCATCCCTTGTGATTTTTTGATCTGATTTAAGATTCATCATAAATGTATCTTGAATTTTTAAAGCAAGCTCATTTAATTCTTTATTAGTATATATCTCAGGGAAACTAATTACACCATCGCCACTTGAAGTTAACTTTCTGATTTTCTCTTTTGTCTCTTCTTGAATTAATTCTTCACTCTTTTCAGATTCAGTTTCAAATGATTGTACTCTAGTATCTTCTTGAGATTCATGTTCATCTATTAATGCTCTTAAATTTTTCATTTTTTACTCTTTTTGAAAAACGAGAATAAACCACCACTTGATTTTTTTGGTTTTGGTTTATCATCAGTTTTATAGAAATCTCTATTTTCTAAAATTGAATTTAGTTTTCTAATAAATATTGAATTTGGTTGAACTTCCGATGCTAATTCACAGTAGTTCCAACATTTACCTAAAGTTTGGTAATCATTTGGAATTTTTAAATCATCAAAGTGAATTTTATCTTCCTCTCTCATATTTAAAATAGAAGTCACATCACTTACAGAAATTGCATTTTCAGAGTCATATCTATTTACAATAAATGATACTTTCTCTTTTAAACCTGCTCTTTTCATAAGTGAATAGAATGTTTTTAGTTTTGAAGTATGAGGAAGAGTCATCTCTGTTACTACCCAAAGATTATTTACTACATCATATAAAGTTGATTTTAAGTGGGATGCATCTGCTAAACCTAAATCAATAATAATAAAATTAAAATAGTCACTTGAATCAGAGATATAATTAAGTAGTTTCTCTACAAAAACATCTTTTTCTACAAACTCTTTATCAATATGTTTTTGAATTCCTGTAATACAATAAAAATTCTCTCTTTTTTTAACAAGACCATTTTCAAGGTTTGTTTCAATATTAAACTCACTTGAGTTAATTAAATCAATAATAGTTTTTTCAGGTAAAGGATTCTTTTCTAAAAACAGATTACTAACTGCTTTAGTTCCGGATAAATCTATATATAAAATATTTTTATTTGGAAGATTTTGTGCTAATAAATCAGCCATATTCATAGAAATAGTAGTAGTTCCTAGACCACCAGAAATACCTGTAATACCAATAATTTTGTTACCAAATTTATTTTTATTTATTAAAGATCTTCTAGTTTCTAAAATAATTGATTTGATATTTTCTGCTTTGAACTCATTTATTGATACATAATTTTCAATACCTAATCTACCACAATACATTGAGATTTTATGATCATTTGGTCCAATTACAATAATCAATTCATTTAAAAACCTAATAATGTCTTCATCTTCTTGAATTTTTGTTTCATCACTTACTAAATATATAATGATATGCTTTGTATCTTTGCTTTTTAAATCCTCTAAATGTCTTTCAATAGAAGTATCTAAAGTAACATCCACATTAAATAGACCTTTTAACCCTATTCTTAAATTATCAGCAAAAGCTTCGATATCTTCATCATGAATTAAATAAATATTAAATGCTGCATCATTTCCATAAAGTCTTTTTCTAATCTCTCTTTGTTTTTCAAGTTGTTTTCTAATTTTGTCAAGAAGTTTTCTTAAAATCAAACTTCCTTTAAAAGTATCATAAACAACTATTCGACCAAAAGTGATTTTATTTTTCTTTAGTAAAATATTATAAGTTCGTCCTGAATCTTCTGGAATATCAATTTTTTTACCATCTTTATTCATAGTAAATTTATAAATATATTCATTGTATTCATAATCATATTCGTAATAAGAAAGGCATTTAAGGTTAGCTAAATCCGTGAAAAGCTCCAGCATTTCACAGATTTGTTCAGTTAAAGAGGAATTCTCTTTAGTTAATTCTAGTTTTTCTTGATAATATTCTAATTCCATCTTTTGTTCCTCTGTGTGTGTTAGATTAGTATATGTATAAATTTTAATATTCTAATTCTATTTCCTTCTCTTTTGCTGGAACTACCACTGTATCAAGTTTGATAAATCTAGTATTAGATTGACCATTTGATTTTACAGTATAACCAGTAACTTTTACTCTAACGATTCCATTCGCAATTGCACCGTTATCTAAAGTAATGATATCCATCTCAACAGGTAGATTTGCTCCACCACTTCCAACTATTTCTTCAATACCATTTGATAGATGATTAATTTGAGTATTCCAAGTTGAAATTGTAGTACCTAAATAAGTACCAGCTAAACAAAGTGGAGTATCAGTTCTTCCATCTTCAAAATTTATGTTATATTCTGAGTTGTAAATATTTCCTACATCATTTGCATAATGAACAAATTCACTTTCACCATGGGTAGTACAACCAGTACTTGTATTATCACAGCTTTCCATATCAAAACCTAAATCTGAAAAATCGAATTGGTTACTTAACATAAAATCACAGTCACAATCACAATTTGGATATACAGGGTAAAAAGTGTCTTGATCAGCGTATTGCCAACCAGCAGTTAAAGAATAGTTCATCTCAATTGGATCTCCAATATTAAATGTCCTATCATTAATAGCAAATGGCGCAAACCCATATGAAATAGTTGTAGTAGGATCAGAAGTATCTGATGTTGTAACAGTTGCTCTTGATTCAGCTTTTAATGTAAAGGCATCTAACCCTAAAAATTTAAACCAAAAAGTTTCTTCTTGATAATCTGCAATAGTTGCAGTTACAGTGTTTGGTTCAGAAACAAAATCCCATGCATAAGTTATATTATCTCTTATTTCAAGACCTAGTTTTGTTTCACTTAACATATTATAATTTGTAGTTTCTGCATCTATTGTGTTTTCATCAACATTTGTATAGTATTTTGCTAAAGTTAATACAGAATTATCAGTAATTTTTTTAAGATTGTAGAACTTATCCCTTGCTTGCATATTATCACTTACTGTTGCTCCAATTGCAATTAAAGAAACAAATAAGAAAAGTCCCAAAAGTATTTGGTCAACTATTGCTTTTTTCATAACCTATCCTTTAAAACTTAAACGGATAGATACCTTTAACAACTAAAATATCTACAATTACAGTTGCTAAAAACATCATCGGTACCATAGGTGCGATTTTTCTTTTTCTAACCTTTTGCATATAAAGTAAAGCAAAAGTTTGAAAAATTCCCGTCGCCACTAAAAACAACGCAAACGGTTTTACTCCTAAGTATAAAGCCACCACCATCATATACTTTATATCACCGCCTCCTAAAATCAATTGGCGATTTATAAGCATAATTCCAACAAAAAATAGTAATACTACAAACATAAGTACAATTGAACTTAAATATATTTTAGACTCTAATAGACCAAAAACTACTAGCATTATTGACATTGTAATCATAATATCGTTTGGTACTAAAAATTTTTTATAGTCAGTATAAGATAAGAATAGAGAAAATATATAAAAGCTAATCACAAACATAAATTGCTCCTTGAGAACAACAGAACTTAATACGATAGGGAAAAAAAAAGGAGAATGTCAATTCTCCTTTCAATCTCAGACTATCAAAAATTAAGTTCCTGATGCGTCTGTAGTTACAGAATCAATTTTAGTTGATGCTGCTGATTGAACGTCCGCAGATTCAGATGTGATCCATGTGTTAAGACCAACAACCGCTGCTACACCTACAATTACTAATAAAAGAGTTACAAGGATTTTGTCCATTGCACCTTTTTCACTTTTTAATCTTCTTTTTAAAAAATCTAACATAATGTTCTCCTATTAAAATATTTATTTCAAAATTTTAATGCTGGAAATAGGGCGCTGCAGTCACAATGATATTTAATTAATAATATCATTTTTAAATATGCAACCCGGCTATCTTCAACAAAGACCCGTGGCTTTCCGTCCTTACCTCGCGATAAGTTTGGCTTAGTGTACGTTTGTTATTGTAATTGTTACATAGATAAACTTAATCGAAACTTATTTTTTCCAATTAGAAAATGAAAATAACTTTTTGGTATCAAGATAGTATTATTTAGTTATTTTTAAAGCTTTTAGCTCTTTTAGCAAAGAATTTGTTGTTATTTTTTTATTTACCCTTCAACAAAAATACTATTTTTTTAAGGTAAAAAAAAATTAGATAATTTTTAACAACTCCCACAATAAAGCCACTTATAAAATATATTTTGCATCAATACAATAAGTTCTTCTTATACTATTTAAGTTTCAAAAGAAGTCCTTTTTTAACTTCAAAAATAAATAATTATTTTATGTGTTATTTTAATTAATAACAGAATACTATATTAAGATAGTATTATTGGACTATTTTTTAGCTTTACAATAATATTTTTTTTTTGTAAATAACCAAAAGTATCAAAAAAAACTTTTATACACAATACTACTTTTTATTAGTATTACAAATTATTTTTTAAAAAATATTGAAAAAATTTACAAAAAAAATATTTTTTTCTTCTTAATTCCTTACAAACTCTTTTTTTGGTAGAATGTCAAAGTATATAAATTCTAAGGAAAAATATGACTGTAGATGATAACTTAATTGCAAAATTATCAAAACTATCTAGTTTAGAGATTGATGAAGCAAAAAAAGAAAACTTAAAATCTGAACTTGCAGATATTATCAACTTCGTTGAGAACCTAAACGAAATTGATGTATCTAAAATTGAAGCTACATTTAACACTGTTGAAGGTGGAACTCCATTAAGAGAAGATGTTTCAAAGCAAGATTTAGAATTATCTAACCACATCTTAGAAAACGCTCCACAAAGCGAAGATGGATATTTCATCGTACCAAAAATTATTGAGTAAGGAACCCAATTATAATGTATAGAGTTTACGGAATTAAAACCTGAAGCTCTGTTAGAAAAGCCTTAAGTTTTTTTAAGGAACACAATATTGAAGTTGAGTTTATTGATACAAAAAAAGAAACTCCAGCTTCTACTTCTATCAGAACTTGGGTAGAAAAAGCGGGAATTGATTTAGTTTTCAATTCAAGAGGAACAAAGTATAGAAGTTTAGGTTTAAAAGAATTAAACTTAGATGAGCAAGGAAAGATAGAATGGCTTGAAAAAGAGCCAATGCTTTTAAAAAGACCTATCATTGAAACTAGTGATGATGTAATCGTTGGTTTTAAAGAAGAAGAATATCAAGCAAAATTTTTATAATAAAAAAGGGAAGCTAAAATTAGCTTCCCTTTTTTTATGTCTATTATAAAACTAAATTAAACAATAATATTTGATCTAGCCTCTTTTAATGTATCAGCAATCATAAATGCTAATTCTAATGCTTGATCAGCATTTAATCTTGGGTCACACTGAGTATTATATCTAGATGCTAACCCTTCTTGAGTAATAGCAGATGAACAAGAACCTGTACACTCTGTTACATCTTGTCCAGTCATCTCTAAGTGAATACCACCAGCATAAGTACCTTCAGCTTTGTGGATTTGGAAGAACTTTCTAACTTCTGAAAGAATCGCTTCAAAATCTCTTGTTTTATAACCATTATCAGCTTTGATAGTATTTCCATGCATTGGATCTGAAGACCATAATACATTTTTTCCTTCTTTTTTAACTCTTGCAAGTAATTTAGGGAAGTGATCTTCAATTTTATTTGCACCCATTCTAACAATAAGATTTAATCTTCCTGCTTCATTTTCTGGGTTTAATGTATCAATTAATTGAAGTAATTCATCTTCTCTCATAGAAGGCCCTACTTTACAACCAATTGGGTTTTTAATACCTCTAAAGTACTCAATATGAGCATCTTTTAAATCTCTAGTTCTATCACCAATCCATAACATATGTGCAGCACAGTTGAACCAATCACCAGTGATTGAATCTTTTCTTGTTAATGCTTGCTCATAGTTAAGTAATAAAGCTTCGTGAGAAGTATATAAAGTTGTTTCACTTAATTGTGCAGTATTTTGGCTTGTAATACCACAAGAGTTCATAAACTGAAGTGCTTCTTGGATTTTATTTGCCATTTCTTCATACTTAGTTCCAAGTTCATTATCTTTTACGAAATCTAAGTTCCATGAATGAACAGAATTTAAGTCTGCCATACCACCTCTAGAGAATGCTCTTAAAAGGTTCATAGTTGCAGCACTTTGGTTATAAGCTTTTAATAATTTCTTTGGTTTTGGATTTCTAGCTTTTTCACTAAACTCAATATCATTTACGATATCCCCTCTATAAGAAGGTAATGAGATTCCATTTATTTCTTCAAAATCTGCAGATCTTGGTTTTGCAAATTGTCCAGCTACTCTTCCAACTTTTACTACAGGACATCCACCTGAGAAAGTAAGAACAATTGCCATTTGCATCATAACTTTAAATAAATCTTTAATATTATTTGCATCAAATGAAGTAAAAGACTCAGCACAGTCTCCACCTTGTAAAAGGAATGCTTTTCCATTTACTACATCAGCAAGTTTGTTTCTTAAACTTAATGCCTCTCCAGCAAAAATTAAAGGGGGATACGATCCTAGTTCTTTTTCAACTTTTTGAAGTTTTTCTAAGTCGTTATAAGTAGGTTGTTGCTTTATTGGAAAGTTTCTCCAGCTACTTGGATTCCAATGATTCATTTTTTCCGCCTTTATTGTATATTTAATAATGGAAGATTTTATCGTAAAGTTACTTAATATGGGAGTGTTTGATGTTACCTAATTGTAATGAAAGAAGAAAAAAGTAAAAAAAAAGGTGTCCAAAAATGACACCTTTTAAAATTAGTTAATTAATTTTGATAATAAGTCTTTGAAAGATACTTTAAAAGCATCTAATCCATCAGTTAAAAGTTTTTCATAAATATTTTCAACTTTTACACCTTTTTCAGCAATCATTTCAAAGTACTCATTACAAGCCTCTTCACCCATGATTTCTGTTTGCTCTTTTACACCATCTTGTAACCAATCTTCGATTGTAGCTAAAGGTGCAGTATTTACAGAGTTTGGATAGATTAAATTATCTACATAATAAGAAGGAGATAGTTCGTTTCCTTTTACACCTGTACTTGCAAATAAAGTTCTAATGTTTTTGTTTTCAAACTTGTTTACTTCGTGGTAACATTTAGTTGCATTAATAATTCCTAATTTACCAGTTTCTAAACCTTTTGATAAGAAATCACTATCAGCTAATCTATCTAATCTTGATACAAATACAGAAATTACTGCTTTGATATCTTTGTTTGATTCTTTAATACCTTCATTTAAAGCTTGAGCACATTTAATTGCTTGCTCTGGAGAGAAGATTAAAGTTGCATTTACGTGAATTCCTTTTGAAGTTAATTCTCTCATTGCAATATATCCAGCTTCTGTTGCTGGAACTTTAATCATTACATTATCAGCACCAATTAGTGAGTTTAATCTAATACCCTCTTCAATAGTACCTTGTGCATCATCACATAATAATGGATCAACTTCAATTGAGATAAATCCATCATCAGCATCATTTTTATGTAAACCATCTAATAATGCAGCTGCTCTTTTAATATCTGTTAATGCTAATTCTTCATAAATTGTTTTTGCATTATTTGCTTGTAACATATCTAATTGTTGTTTGTATGCTACAGAGTTAGAGATTGCAGATTCAAAGATTGCTGGGTTTGAAGTAGCACCTTGAATTGTTTCATCAGCAATAATCTCTTGGAATCTATTTTCTAAGAAATCTCTTTCAATAAAATCACACCATAAAGAGTAATTAATATCTTCTTTTAAACTCATTTTTTATCCTCTAATATTGTCTAAAATTTTTGTTAAATCTTTTGTATCTACAATAATGTTTGCTTCTTTTTTAAGAACCTCTTTTGCACAGAATGCAATTCTTGTATCAGCGTGCTCAAACATTGATAAGTCATTTGCACCATCTCCACAAACTAAAGTGTTCTCTCTAGAAACTCCAAGAATTCCTTGAAGTCTTTGGATCATATCTCCTTTTGAGAATCCAAACATCATATCTCCACCAACTTGCCCCGTAAGAATTCCATCTTTTTGGTGTAATACATTTGAGAAATCAGCATCTAAACCTAATTTATCTTTTGCAGGAGAAGTACCTATTCTAAATCCACCTGAAAAACATACTACTTTATATCCCATCTTTTTAAGCTCAGGAATTAACTCATAAGCTCCAGGCATAAGTGGTAAATCTTTACAAATTTCAACAGCTTGTGAATATTCTAAACCTTGTAATAAAGATACTCTCTCTATTAAAGACTCAAAAAAGTCTAACTCTCCAGCCATTGCTTTTTCAGTAATTCCAGCAACTTTTTCTTCAAGTCCTAATGGCTTTGCAAGAAAGTCGATAGTTTCACCATCCATAAGTGTTGAATCAAAATCAAAAACAGCTAATTTCATTAAATTTTCCCTAGTTTTATTCTTTAAAAGTTATAATAATACCCAAATTATACTAAAGGAACCTCTTACTTAATGAAACTAGCAAGTATCGATATTGGTCTAAAAAGAATTGGAGTAGCTATTTGCCTAAGTAGCGATATTGTAACTCCACAAACTGCAATTTTAAGAAAAAACAGAAATCAAGCTGCAAATGATGTAAATGCATTTTTAAAAGAGTGGGAAATAGAAAAACTAATTGTTGGACTTCCAAGTGCAAGTGAAGATATGCAAAAAAGAATTCAGCACTTTGTAAAACTACTAGAACTTGAAATACCTTATGAATTCCAAGAAGAAAACATGAGTTCAATTGAAGCGGAAGATTTAATAAAAGGTGACATAAAATACAAAAGAGATGGTAGAGTTGACTCTATTGCTGCAAAAATTATTCTAGAAAGATATATTTCTTCTAACAAACAATAAACAAAGTAAAGCTATAATTTCCTAATACTTATTAGGATTTTATGTGCACAAATATGAATTAATACTAACAATTATCAAATCAAAAGATTTACTTTTTAGAGCTTTAAAAATTGCCTTTATTGTAGGTATTATTTTAAATATTATAAATCAAGGTGATTATATTTTTAATATGGACTTTGAAAGGATGAATTTCATAAAAGCAAGTCTTACTTTTATGGTTCCATTTTGTGTATCTATGTATACAGCTGTATCTATGAAACTAAAATTTCATGTGGGAGAGAAGTCTATTGAAGATGTAGTTTTGAGATGTAAAGTATGTAATTCATGTACAAACTTAAAAAAAGAGCAGATTATTCCATTTTGCAGTACTTGTGGAGAAAAAACTATTTGGAAACTAAGTTCCCTAAAAGATAAAAAATGTAATCACTCTTAGAGTAATTACTTTTTACTTCTATCTTGGTATTTTAATCTTATTTCATTTATTTCATCAAAGTGTTCAAAAAACAAATCAACTAATTTTGGATCAAAATGTTTTCCTCTTTCTTCTTTGAATAAATCAAAAATTCTATCAAGCTCCCAAGCTTTTTTATAAACCCTATCACTACCAAGTGCATCAAATACATCTGCAATTGCAGTAATTCTTCCAAAAATATGAATATCTTCACCTTTTAGTTTTTTGGGATATCCACTTCCATCCCACTTTTCATGGTGTTGATGAGCTACAATAGCAGCAGCTTTTAAAATAGGCTTATCAGAGTTTTTAAGCATATTATAGCCTAAAGTTGAGTGAGTTTTCATAACCTTAAACTCTTGATCTGTTAATCTTCCAGGTTTATTTAAAATCTCATCTTTTATTCCTACTTTTCCAATGTCATGCATTGGACTTGCAAGTTTTAAAAGTTCTGCTTCTTCAAGAGCCAACCCATATTTAAGTGCTAATAATCGTGAATACTCAGCTACTCTTTTTACGTGATTACCTGTCTCTTTTGATCTTGTTTCACCAATAGCTCCCATTGTATAAACCACATCTTTTTGGATATTTATAATCTCTTCATTTGCTTTTACAGACTCAGTAATATTTGTACCATATGCCATAATTTTATGCATATCCTTTACACCTTGAAGAGAGAACTGGTATGTATCGCCATTTTCAAATTGATGTTTTATTTGAACAAGTCTGTTTTCATTTATAATGCTTTGAAGTTCAAAACTATCACTTAAAAACTCAAAATTAACTGCTTTTGGGAAAATATTTTGTGCTGGTTTATTTTTGAATAAAATTTTTGCTTGTTCATCTATTACAAATACAGGTTCAGGATTGTGAGCAGGAAGAGAAGATAAAAAACCATTTTGAGCTCTTAAATCTTCATTTATACCAAAAACTCTGTACATAAAACAGTTGTTTGTAAAAACTGTATATAGAGTCATTAACCCCATTGCTACCATCATCCAACTTTGCATAACATATGCCATTACAAAAGATGCAATTATTAAAACAATTCTTATATTAGAATCCAATCTTGTCATATTACAATTTTCATCAACACAATACATAATATTTTCCTATTTAATTTATTTCTTCTCTAAAGATACTACGGCTATTGCAAATCCTGAATCATGGGTGATTGATACGTGAGATTTTTTGATTTTAAACTTTTTACGTAAAGCTTTTGTGTATTTTAGTTTTGGAGCACCTTTTTTGCTTTTTTTGATTTTGATATCATGAAAAGAACAAATAGCACCAATTCCAGTACCAATTGCTTTACTTGCAGCCTCTTTAGCTGCCCAAAATCCAGCAGCTGTTTCTGGACGTTTGATTAATTCAATCTCTTCCTCATCCAAAAATCTTTCATAGGCTTTTCGTCCAAATTTTTCATGCATTCTTTTAATTCTTTCAATTGATGCAACATCTATACCTATCATTTTATTCCTATTTGTGTATAATTTCTACTATGAAACTATTTATTAAAAAACTATTATATCTTATTGTGATGTTATTTATTATTAGTTTAATCTCTTTTATTGCAATACATGCAGCACCAAACTCATTTTTTGCAAGTGGAGAGTTAAATCCTAATATTACGGAAGAATCAATTGCTCAATTAAAAGCAATATATGGTTTAGACAAACCATTGTATGTACAGTTTTTTTCTTGGGTTTATTCCATTTTACAACTTGACTTTGGTATTTCATTTTCGAGTGGAACAATGGTAAAAGATGAGATTTTAAGCCGTATTCCAATTACGCTTACTATAAATATTATTTCTATGGTTTTAATATTTATAATTTCACTTTATCTTGGAATAAAAGCAGCACTTAATAAAAATAGTTTTTTTGATAGATTTACAGGACAATTATCACTTCTTAGTTTTTCAATGCCATCGTTTTATTTAGCACTTTTACTTGTGTTAATATTTGCAATAAACTTTGAAGTATTACCAATTGCAGGACTTCACTCTATGAGTGATGATGGAAGTTTTGCTTATTATTTAGATTTTGCATGGCACTTAGTATTGCCTATTTTTATTATAGTTTTTGGTGGAATTGGAAGTTTGACTTTATATATTAGATCTTTAACTATTGAGATTTTAAAGTCAGATTATATCTTCTTTGCAAAAGCTAGAGGTTTAGATGATAAAAAGATTTTAAGATACTACATCTTGCCAAATCTATACCCGCCTGTTATTACACTTCTTGGACTATCACTTCCAGGAATTATTGGTGGTTCTGTAATTTTAGAGACAATCTTCTCAATTGATGGTATGGGATTATTGTTTTTTCAAAGTGCTTTATCTCACGATTATCCTGTAATTATGGGGATATTAATAATCGGAGCATTTTTAACTTTAGTTGGAAATATGCTTGCAGATTTAGTACTACTTAAATTAAATCCAAATTATGATGGTAAATAAATTTTAGCTAAGGGAAAGTATTGAAAGTTTTAAAAACTATTGAAGAATTACAAAATATTAGAAAGGATATTACTTCAACAGTGGGATTTGTGCCAACTATGGGTGCCTTACACGATGGACATATTTCACTTATAAAAAAAGCAAGGGAAGAAAACGAAGTTGTTATAGTATCAATTTTTGTTAATCCTACACAATTTCTTCCAGGGGAAGATTTAGACGCTTATCCAAGAAAAGATGAAGCAGACAAAAAAATCTGTGAAATGTGTAAGGTTGATTATTTATTTATGCCTGAAATTTCTACTATGTATTCAACAGAAGAAGTTTTAATCAAAGCTCCAAACAAAAGCTATATGCTTGAAGGTGAAGCAAGGCCAGGTCACTTTGATGGTGTTTTACAAGTGGTTCTAAAACTGTTTGGAATTACTCAACCAACAAATGCCTACTTTGGGAAAAAAGATGCTCAACAATTATCACTAATTACTCAAATGGTAAAAAATCTATTTTTACCAATCAATATAGTACCATGTGATATCGTAAGAGAAAAAGATGGCCTTGCAATGAGTTCTAGAAATGTATATCTAGATGAAAAACAAAGACAAGATTCACTTCTTATTTCAAAATCGCTTTATAGTGCAGCTTCACTAATAGCAAAAGGTGAAAGAGATACAAAAACTATAAAAGAGAAAATCTACGAAGTTATGAATATTTTAGATGTAGAGTATGTAGCTGTGGTAGATAGAGAATTTAATGAAGTTGAAAACATTGAACTAAATAACTGCGTAATCCTAGTAGTTGCTAGATTTGGCAATACTAGGCTTTTAGATAATATCTGGTTATAAGATAAGATTTTTTCTTATCTTATAACTCTTCACAAATAAAAAAATACCAAAAAAAATCATTTTTAATAAGTACCCTTTAAGTTTGTAGATGTAAGAATTGACTAAATAACATCAAAAAGGATAAACCATGAACTTTAAGAAATTGGCGATTACAAGTACACTTTTGGTTTCTGCACTTTTTGCAGGAAATTATAATGTTGATAATGCTCATACAAATGTTGGCTTTAAAGTAAAACATATGATGATTACAAATGTAAAAGGTAACTTCAAAGAGTTTAAGGGAACATTTGAATATGATGAAAAAAAGAATACTTTAGTAGCTTTGGATGGTGAAATAAAAGTTCAATCAATTAACACTGAAAATAAAAAAAGAGATGATCACCTAAGAAGTGCTGATTTTTTTGATGCAGAGAAATATCCTAAAATTGCATTTGTATTAACAAAAATTGATGGGGACGAGGCATATGGGGATATAACAATCAAAGGTGTAACAAAAAATATTAAATTAGATTTTGAAGCAGGTGGAAGCATCAAAGACCCTTGGGGAAAACAAAGAGCAGGATTTACACTTGAAGGAAAAATCAAAAGAAAAGATTTTGGAATTACTTGGAACAAAGTAATTGAAGCAGGTGGGGTAGCGGTTGGAGATACTGTAAAACTTGAAGTTGAAGTTGAAGGTATTTTAGCCCAATAAGCTATATTTAGAAAATAGAACTTATTCTATTTTCTAAATCTTAAACACTATAAAAAACTAACTATATTATCCCATTTACAAATTATTCCTTTTATGCTAAAATTGCGAAAAAATTTAAGGTTTAAATAATATATGCAATTTACAACTCAAAACCCTGAAAAAACTTTACATTTAGTATCTTTAGGATGTACAAAAAACCTAGTAGATTCAGAAGTAATGTTAGGGAAATTAAAAGATTATAAACTTACAAATGATACTGAAAGTGCTGATGTTATTATTGTTAATACATGTGGATTTATTGATTCAGCAAAAGAAGAAAGTATCAACACAATTTTAAATCTTCACGATGAAAGAAAAGAAGAATCAGTTTTAGTAATGGCTGGTTGTTTAAGTGAAAGATATAAAGAAGAATTACAAAAAGAATTACCAGAAATCGATGTATTCACAGGTGTTGGTGATTATGATAGAATTGACGAACTTGTAAATGAGAAAAGATCAAACTTCACTGGTGAGGTATTCTTAGCAAACGAAACAAATGATAGAGTTATTACTGGTTCTAACTACCACGCTTATGTAAAACTAAGTGAAGGTTGTAACCAAGCCTGTTCATTCTGTGCAATTCCTAGTTTCAAGGGTAAATTGCATTCAAGAACACTTGCTTCCCTTGAAAAAGAAGTAAAATCTTTAGTATCACAAGGTTTTAAAGACTTCTCTTTTGTATCTCAAGACTCTTCATCTTTCTTAAGAGACTTAGGGCACAAAGATGGATTAGAGCAGTTAGTTGAAGCTGTTGAGAAAATTGAAGGTGTTGAAACTGCTAGAATTTTATACCTTTACCCATCAACAACTACATTATCATTAATTGATAAAATCGCTGATTCGGATGTATTTGTTAACTACTTTGATATGCCATTACAACACATTACTCCTTCAATGTTAAGAACAATGAAAAGAGGGAAAGGAGTAGAGCAGTTAATTGAACTTATGGATCATATGAAATCTAAGCCAAACTCTTTTGTAAGAACTACATTTATTGCAGGACACCCAGGTGAAACTACTGAAGATTTTGAAGCTTTAGCAAAATATCTTGAAGAGTATAAGTTTGATAGAGCAAATGTATTCTCTTACTCTGATGAAGAAGGAACTACTGCTTCAAAAAGTGAAGAAAAAGTTGAGCAAGAAGAGATTGACCAAAGAGCTGAAGTTTTAGGTGACATTATTGCACAAACAACTCAAGAATCACTAGAAAAAGAAGTTGGTCAAACTTTTGAAGTTTATGTTGATGGTGAAAGTGATGAACACGAATACTTACTAAGTGCTAGAAAAACTGTATGGGCTCCAGATATTGATGGTGAAATCTACATCAATGATAATGAATTAGTTGATGAAAATGGCGAGGCATTACAATTACAATTTGGAAATATTTACACTGTAAAAGTTACTGAATTAGTTGGTGATAAATTATTAGCAACTGTTATTAAATAGTATGAACTTAGACTTTAGTGCAATTAATGAATCAAAAAACCTTTTAGCATTCTCTGCTGGGGTTGATTCATGTGCACTATTCTTTTTACTTCAAAACAAAAATATCCCTTTTGATATTGCTATTGTAAACTATAATACAAGAGAACAATCAAAAGAGGAATTACACTACGCAAAAGATTTAGCAAAAAAATACAATAAAAAAATTTTCATAAAAGATGTACAAATTGAAAACTTTTCAAATTTTGAAAAGAAAGCTAGAGATATTAGATACAGTTTTTTTGAGAATTTAATCTCTACATATAACTACAATACTTTAATCACAGCACATCAACTAAATGATAAATTAGAGTGGTTTATGATGCAATTGAGTAAAGGAGCTGGGTTAATAGAACTAATAGGCTTCAATACTTGGGAAATAAAGCAAAACTATAAGATATTTAAGCCAATGCTTGATATCACAAAACAAGAGCTTCTAGAATACTTAAAAGAGCAAGAAATTAAATACTTTGTAGATGAATCAAATTATGATGAAAAATATAAAAGAAACTATTTTAGACATAACTTCTCTGAAAAGTTTTTGGATGAATTTAAAGATGGAGTTAAAAACTCTTTTAAATACTTAGAAAATGATTTAGGTTCTCTTAATATTACAAATGAAGCAATATTTGAAAAAGAAGAATTAGAGGTGTTTGAAAATAAAAATGATGATAATATAAATATCAGAATCATTGACTTAAATCTTAAAAAAAGAGGTTTTTTATTATCTGCGGCAACAAGAAAAGAGATATTAGAAAAAAAAGATCTAGTAATATCACATAAAATATCTATTGGAATAAATGATAAATATATTTTTATTGCACCATATATTAGCAATGTTTCAATGGATAAAAAATTTAAAGAAAAATGTAGAGTTAAAAAAATCCCTAAAAATATTAGGGCTTATTTATTTTATAAAAAAATAGATTTAGTGATTTAAAAATTTTCTTAGTTTTTGAGTTTGTTTTAGCTCTTCTTGAGTAGTTTCTTTAAACTCTTTTAAAAAAGTTATATTTTTAAAAAAAAGTTCTTCTAATCTTTTTAAGTCAGATAATTCTAAATCAAAATCTTGAATTTTATTTTGACCTAAATATTCTTCATGCCATCTAACAAGAGCATCTGCTCTTTCAGATGATTCAAGTGAGTCAACACGAATTAGCTCATTTAGAGCTTTTATAGACCAGTCTCGTCTTTCCATGCTTCAATCAGTCCTTGTGCCACTTTCATAACTTGATTTACGGCATTAACATTATCATCAATTCCCGCTGAGAATAGTGTTTCAATTTGATAAAGATATAATCCATCTAAATAGTATGCAACATCTCCACCATCAAAATCTAATACATTTCTTAACTCATCAAAAATTGCAATTGTTTTATTGATATATGTAAACTTAGCTTCAATATCCCCTTCTTCCATAGCGTTCTTAACAAATGAAAGATATTTCATAATACCTTCATAAAGTTTTAATATCAGTACATAAGGGTCGTCTGAAACTGCATTTTGTTGATTATATATATCTAATCCCATATATTATCTCCGTAATATTTCGTAATAGTTAATAGTATATTATATATTTGCTTAATTTTACACAAAAGAGAAAAATTATTTTCTCTTTTATTAGCTTGAAGAAGTAGATTGTTGTATCATCATTTTTAAACCAGAGAATGATGATTCAAATCCTGTAATAATTGCACTATAAGAAGCAAATCTTTGTGCTAATTGACTATATTTATCATCTAAATCTTTTTGTGCTTTTTCTTTTTCTTCTTTTAAAGTTTTTTCTCTAGAATCAATTGAATCACTAAAAGAATCTAAAACCCCTCCAGAGAAACTCATTTCATCAAATACTGCTTTTAGCTGCGTACCTAGTCCTTCTTTTGCAGCAGTACCTACAAATAAATCTTTTAGTCCATCAAAATCATCTTCAATTGCACTATTAAATTTATTTGTATCTAAAGATAATTTTCCTGACTTATCAACTTCAAAGCCATAGTTAAAAATAGATTTATCATCAGAAGCACCATATTGACCGAATAGTTTACTTTTAACTAGAGATAAAACATCTCTTAAATTAGATTTGTCCGCTACTTTTGAATCTGCATTTTGTAATTCGTCTTCTACAAGATCAACTAATTCATTATACTTTGTAATAAAGTCTTGTAATTGTGTTGCAATTTGTGACTTATCATCATTAACATTAATTGATGATACACCTGTTGCTGTTGCAGTCATTTTTAAACCATCAACATTTAATACATTTGTAGAAACAGAATATGATACTCCATCTACTTCTGCTGTCATGTCTTGTGCAGTTAAAGTATGGTTAGTTGCATTTACCGTTGTTCCATCTGTAGTATAACCTAAAGTTTGACTTGCAGCACCACTAATTGTTAAAGCATTAGCAGTACCTGTATCAGCACTTTTTATAATAAGTCTATAAGAATCTGTTCCTACTTGGTCAACTGCAGCAGAAATACCAGTTTTTGCATTAATTGCCGTTGCTAATTCATCATAAGTAGAATAATCAGCAGTATTAAAGTTATGAGTATCACTTCCTATTTGAATAGTTAAAGTTCCTATATCTCCTAGTGCATCTTTTGTTGCAGCATTTACAGCATTTGATTGATATACATCTTTTTGAGCAAGAGTCTTTACATCAACAGATGTAATACCTTTATTCAACTTTGATGTATCAGAAGCCTCAAAAACAACAGATGTTCCTGAAGTTGTAGCAGCTTTTTGATCAAATGCAGTTTGTCCTCCTGAAACAAATAAATCAAAAGGTTTAATAGCATTAAGAACTTCAGATACTTTAGTATTAATAGTTGTAAAAGTTTCTCTTTCTTTAGTAATATCTTCAAGTTGTGTTTCTAAAGGCTCAACTCTAGCTTTTTTTTCTGCAGCTTTTAATCTATCAATTAAGTCTTGATTTAAAGAAGCAGCTTGCCCTTGTCCTAGTCCTAAAATTCCTTCAGCCATGATTTACTCCTTTTATCTATTTATTCCAAGTAAAGTTTGTAACATTTCATCAATTATAGTTATAAGTTTAGCATTTGCAGTATAAGCTGCTTGAAACTTGATTAGATTAACCATCTCTTCATCTTTATCAACTTTTACTAATTCATTATATGAACTAGTAAGTGCGGCTTGTATATCTTTTTGAGTTTTTAATAGGAAGTCACTACTTTCTTTATCTGAAGAAACACTAACTCTTGTCTCTTGGAAAAACTCTGATAAAGATGTAGCATCACTATTATTTGGATCTTGTGCTTTACCATCAAATGATAAGTCTTTTTTCCATTGAAGTGTTGCTAAATAATCTAAATCTTTTTGATTTAAATCATTAATAGCACTTTCATTAAACTTCATAGTTTTAACACTCGTTCCAGAAAATAAGCCTAAACTTTCAACTGTTCCAACTGTGCTTGCACTTTGATCAGTTGCCTTTTCTCCATATACATATGTATCTGTTCCAGTTCTAATATACTTATCTGTTACATCTGCTAAAGTCGAAGCAAAAGCGTCTAATTTATCTTTATATGTTTGTAACTTATTATTTGGATGATCAGATGATAATTGTTCAACTTGAGCTTTGATTGTTCCAGATTTTAAAGTTATCTCTTTTTCATAAATAGAAATTGCAGTTTTTGAAACGGCTTTGGTACTTTGCTGATCATCTTTATAAATATTTCTTCTTTCTGTATTCCCAGCAACTGTTTCAGTTACAGTAATTCTACCTTCAAACTTACCTTCAATTCCTGCAGTATCTGACTCAACAACTAAAAATCTATCAACTGTACTATCATCTACTTTATTTCCATTAGAATCAGTTGTATAGTTACCATTAAATGCTGTTATAGTTCCTTTTGTACTAGGATTTTCGTTAATTGCATAAGATAATGCTCTTACATAGTTTGAAGCAGTAACTGTATCAGCATTACCATCTCCATCTATATCAATATCATGAGTATTTCCAGAACTATCTGTATATTGATTTGAACCAACTGTTACAGAAACTTGAGTATCATTATTTAATTTAAAAGTAATTACATCACCAGCAGTTGCACCATCAGAGAATGTAACATTTGAACCAGTACCTGCTGCATTTGCAAATCTATCAATCTGTGCTGTTTTTGTTTCAACTACACTAATATCTCTGATATTAGTATTGTATCTTACAGCAACATTTCCAGCAATTCTTAGTTCATACTCATTGTTTTCTCTACTGACTTCAATATCAACATATTGAGATAGTTCTTCTTCTAGTTGATCTCTTTTATCTAATAAGTCATTAGTAGCTACATTTTGTTGACCAAGTTTAGTATTAATATCTCCAATTTCACCTAAAATATCATTTACTTTATCAACATTAGATTGAAGTTCATTTTTTTCTAATTCTTCAAATCTTTCAATGCTTGTATATAAATTTTGCAATGATTCTACTAATAATTTACCTTCATTTGCTAAATTATTTTTATAAACTTCAGAATTTGGATTTGATCTTAAATTTTCAACAGCTTGAAAATATCTATTTAAATCTGCAGAAAAACCGCTATTTTCAGTCTCTTTAAAAGCAACTTCAACGTTTCCTAAAATACTTGAAAGTTTTTGATAGTTATTTTGTTTAGAATTCTCAGATAAAAGTCTATCAAACATATATTGATTTGTAATTCTATAAGCATGATCAGATGTTACACCACGCCCAGTAAATCGACTATCTGTCTGTTCAATTTCTCTTAAATCTACTACTCTTTTTTTGTATCCTGGAGTATTCTCATTCGCTATATTATTAGATACATTTTCAACGGCAATTTTCGCAGCATTAAGCCCTGTTTGTGATACATTTAATGTATTAAGCATAGAGACTCCTTTATAAAATATTGTCTAATTATCACATTACATTTCTTAAAATTAGATTAAAAGGGCCAAATTGCTCTCATTAACTTTAAGCCCCATGGAGTTTCCATAATGTCAGCTTCAGTACCCTCTTTATCATACAATAGTTTCAAATTAGCTATTTGAGAAGAGCTAATTGAATTATCTGAATTTATATCATAAGGTCTTATTACACCTGTTACAATAATTGTTTGTTTTTGTCCATCAATAAGTAATTCTTTTGAACCTTTTATAAAATAATTACCATTTTGATATGTCTCTTCGATAATTGCAGAAACTGTAGTTTCAAAGGTTTCATCAAACTGAGTTTTAACTTCACCTTTATCTGAAGTAGAGCTTGTAGAAGAGAAACCTACTCCTACTCCACCATTAAAAGCATTTAAAGCTCTGTTTGTTGTACTATTAGGTACGTTACCATTAGTTCCGGCAAGAATACCCCCACCAAGGTTATTATTCCTATTTGAAGTTAATTCTCTTTTATTTTTAGAATTAGAAGTAAGATTTTCATTGATATTAATTTGGATAATATCCCCAATTTGTAAATCTTTTTTATCAGCAAATAAAGAAGCACCTTGCATAGAATAAAGTGAACCTTTATTCTTTTTAGGCATTTCTACTTTTTTGGGAATTTGAATTTTTGGCTTTTTAAAAGATATTTCTTGTTTTTCAGCAATTCCACAACCTGTAATAAAAAAAGGAATAACTAAAAGAGTTAGGTATTTATGCATTTAATTTACTTTCTACTATATACTTAACGTCAATAGCAATAATTATTTCATTTAGAGTATTTTTGATTAAAGCCATTGTTCCATATCTAACCATTAGTGCATCTAAGTTAGTTTTAGGCTCACAAATCATTACTAATTTATTTTCAATAATTTTTACATGACGTACATTTTCTTGACCAATTAAGTCAACTGCTTTCTCAACTTCACTTAAGATAGCTGTTTCTAATTTCTTTTTGTTATTCTTTTTTGTTTCTTGTGCAATTTTTTGAGCTTTTTTAGCTTCAATCTCAGCTTCTTGCTGTTTTTGAAATTCAACACTCATGTGCCAGTAATAACCACCAAACATGGCTATTACAAACACTATTGAAAGTGCTTTTATGATTTTTTGTTTTCTATTTCTTTTTACAGCTACTATCATAACTACTTAATTACAAATGTAGTAAATAAAATTTTCTTAACATTGTTAGCTTTGATGTCTTCATTATTTGAAGTTACTTCATTAATTACAGAATTAATTTCTTCCATTAATTCCTCTTTTAATAAAGCTTTCCCACCAACAGTTAATAACTCTTCAGAACTTCTTGCACTGATTTGTCTAATAACAACATCAATAATTTCTGCTCTATTTTCTTCAACGATTGCAGCAATAGTTGGCTCAACACTTTTTAAAGCAAAAGATAGTTTCATTAATTTTTCTCTACCTTTTGAATTAGTAATATTTAGAACTAAATCATTAAGCTCCGCTTTAAAAGTCTCTTTTGAATCTCCAGCTTCCTCTTTTTTAACCATCTCTTCTTGTTGTCCTTGTTGGTTTTGAGGAGATAATACACCTTGAGAATATAAGAAGTAAGCTCCACCAACAACTGCTAATAATAGAACTACAACTAATGCTATTAATACAATTATCAAACCTTTTCCTCCACCAGAGCTTTTACTTTCTTCACCTGTTTCTTCTGCCATTACTATCCCTTTTATTTGTTTTCTTCAACATTGAAGTTTTCTAATCTTTCAGTTATTTTAGCTGCGTTTTGTACACTAAGTGCTTTCATTAATAATGTAACATTTTTTTCTTTAAGTTTTAAGATTATATCAAAAACATCTTCAAAATTACCCTCTTCTATCATTTCATCGAATATTTTAGCAGCAATTTTCGGTTTCATAGAATTATAAATCTTTGCAGTTTTACTCTCAACTGTTTGTTGAATATCATCTAATATCTTTTTATTATTATCATGAAGATTTTGAATAGATTTTTTCTCTTTTTCAATTTGAGCAAGAATAGTTTCTAACTCTTTTTTTCTTGTTTGATACTCTTTTTCTTTTTGATTATAAAAATTATTCAACTCTTTTTTAAGTTCTCTAATCTCTATTTTTTGCTTTGTTAAGTAACTACTATCCTCTTTTGTTTGTGCATTTAATAATACAATAGTAGATAATAAAAGTATGCAATATCTAATCAAATAATATCCTTTTTAATTTGCAATGTATTTACTTTGAATATACTCTTCTGAAGCCTCTTGTTCAGCTAGTAATAGTTTTTTAAGTGTTTCTCTTTTTTCTTCTTCTAATATATAAGCAAATTGTTCTGTCTCTTTTTGTAACTCTACAATCTCTTCAACTAGTTTTTCTAATTCTGTATTTAAAGAAATTTTATCATTTTCAAGTTTTGCAATATGTTGTTTCATTGTATTTTTATGCATTGCTAAAACTGAAAAATCTGAGATAGAACCAAACCTATGTAATGTTGCTGTATCAATTTTGTTTTTAGTAAACATAATTTCAGCATCAAGTGTTTGAATTTTTGCTAATACTTGACCTTTTTGCATAAGTTTTTGGTCAGTTTGTGTTTTTTTTAGATTATATAATTTTTCGATCATAATTAATTACCAAAAATTAGTATTAAATCCCATAAATCCTTAGTATACGTTGATAAGTGATCTCCAACCCAAGGTAGCGTCACTAAAATAAATGCTGAAACAAAAATCATTTTAGGTACAAAGGCAAGTGAAGCATCACTTACTTGAGTTACAGCTTGGAAAATAGAAATTATCAATCCAATAATCATACTTACGATTAAGGAAGGCATTCCAAGAATTAAAATAATTTTTACTGTATTCTCAGCAATAGACATTAAATCCATATTAATCTTTTACTTTTATCGTAATCTCTAAAGTTTTGTTATTTAATAATTTAGATATTAGCTCTGCAATATCTTGTGAATTTGAAGTATTTACTTCAACACTCTCTTTTTGTGGCTGTGGTGCAGGAGTTGAACTAGCTTTTGGACTAGTTACAGTAGAAGAATCTATATTACCCAATCCCTCAAGTGCACTCATAATATCAGCTTCATTTAATGAATCAAGTTCAGAAAATTCATCAGCCATACTCTCTCCTTTATTCGATTCTTCATTTACTAAGCTTTTATTTAATTTAGTAGGAGTTTGAACTGTTTCATTCATTGAACTAACAGCCTCTTCCATATCTAAATCATTTATACTATCTAATTCTTCTAATCCATCAAGACCATCTAAAGAATCTATAGTTGAATCAAGATCATCTAAATTATTATCTTCTATTAATTTATCTAAATCATCTAATCCATCAAGTTGCGCAAAAGAATCCATACTATCTAATTCTTCTATTATATCGTCATTTTCCAAAACTTTATCAATTTCAGATAATTCTTCTAGATTATCATCACTTTCTTGAACAGAATTATTGTCATCATAATCTCTTGTGATATTGTCTAATCCAACATCTTCATCAAAATTAATCATCTTATTTAAATCAATATCAGAAATATTATCTTGATCTTCTAAGTCATCAGATGATAATAAACTATCTAAATCATCAAGATTTATATCTTGTTGAATATTCATATTTTCATCATCTAAGATATCATCATTATCCTCAATAGGTGTTAACTCTTCATCTAAAGCTAATTCATCAAAATCAAAATCATCATTATCTTTTGAGGGTTCAGTTTTTTCTTCAAACACTTCATCCTCTACACCCATTTTATGGAAGTTTTCATCTTCTTCATTTGAAAGTAAAGCAGATAGTTCATCATCTAATTCTATTGGCTCATCAAAATAATCATCATCTTGATCTTCATTTTCACTATATGCTTCATCAACAATATCAACAATAGATTCATGGATTTGCTCAGATTGAATTTGATCATGTTTTTGTAGGATATATTTTGGTATTTCAGCTAAAGAATCAACTGATAGGTCAGCTATTCCATTATCTAAAAGGAATTCTTCTTCAATACCATCTTTAGGAGTTAAGAATTTTATCTTCTTTGAAAGTCCATTTTTTTTGATAATTTTCTCATCATCAATTAAATAAATATCATTAGGATTTTCTTGTATAACTTGTTTTAGTTCATCTAAACTTGTGATATCTTTGATGATACTATCTTCATCAAGTTTAAATTTAATATTCGCATGTTCTAAGGTTTGATGTATCTCTTTTTTAAAACCATTATTGCCGTAAATATAAATATTCAAACTAAAACCCTATACTATAATAATTTTTATTACTAATGATTATACCTTTTTTTATTAAATTTAGGATAAAATATTAGCAATTAACTATAAGGTATTTAGATTGAAGTATATTTTTTTAGTAGCTTTACTTATTTCATCAATTTATTCACAAACTATCAAAGATATTTCAAACATTATTGGAATTAGAGAAAACTCACTTATTGGATATGGTTTAGTTGTTGGACTTGCAGGAACTGGAGATAAATCTAAGTTTACAATGCAATCATTACAAAACCTACTTAGAAACTCATATATTAAGATCCCAGCAGGTTCTATTAACTCAAAAAATATTGCTGCTGTTATGGTAACTGCTTCATTGCCACCCTTTTCAAGACAAGGGGATAAAATAAAAATTAAAGTTTCAACTATTGGTGATGCAAAGTCAGTTGACCATGGTGAATTATTAATTACACAACTAAAAGGTGTAGATGGAAATGTTTATGCCTTAGCTCAAGGAACAATTGTTGCAAATGCAAATAATAAAACTACAGGTTTTATTTATGAAGGGGCAACAGTTGAAAATGAAGTTGATTTCCAATTAAAAGATGAAGGAGCTATTACACTTAGCTTATTTAAAAGTTCAGCAAAAAATGCTGATTTAATTGAAACAAAAATCAATAAAAGATTTGGGAAAAGACTTGCAAGTGCTTTAGACACAAGAACAGTTCAAGTAAAAAAACCTGAAGATATGTCAATTGTAAAATTTATTTCAGTTGTTGAAAATATTCCTTTAGATGCATCATTTAAAAAGAAGATTATTATTGATATGAATAGAGAAACTGTAGTTTTAGGTGGTGACATTCCAGTTGACCCTGTAACTATTGCAAGGGATGCTTTTACACTTAGAATACAGCAATCTCCCCTTTCAAAATCTCAGTGGAGAGATAAAAAAAGAAACCCAGGTGTAGATGTGGGTGATGATGTAAAGATTATTGATAAACCTGTTGTAGATATTAATAATGCAAGAATAGATACAAGACAAGCTCCAACGGTTCAAGACCTAGTTAGAGCAATGAAAGTAATGAAACTTCCAATGGCGGAAATTATTGATACCCTAAAGATGATTAAAGATTTAGGTGCAATTGACGTTGAATTTGAGATAAGAGGATAATATGGCTGAGTTTTTAAGTCAAGATGAAATTGATGCACTTTTAGATATTGCCGAACAGGGTGAAGATATTGATTCACAACCTGTCGATAAGGTTGTATCAAAAGAAAAAAATTACTCAATTTACGATTTCAAAAAACCAAATAGAATATCAACAGAGCAGTTTAAAGCCTTCTCTACTATGCATGATAAAATGTTAAGGGATTTTATTACTGACTTATCAGCTATGCTTAGAAAGATTGTTGATATTAAACTATACTCAATTGAACAAATGACTTATGGTGAGTTTATTTTATCTATTCCTCAAATCACATCATTAAATACCCTATCTATTAAGCCTATGGAAGGAAGAATTGTAATTGAGAGCAACCCAGGTATCTCTCATAAAATTATTGCCGAATTATTAGGTTCAGGGGCGGTAAATACTAATGATAACTTAGATAGAGAACTTACAGAAATTGAAGTTGAGATTCTAGATCACTTTTACGAATTAGTTATTAAGAACTTATATAAATCATGGGATGATATTTCAACACTTAATTTCAAAATTGAATCAAAAGATACAAATGCAAATGCAATTCAAATTATCTCTGATCACGAAATTGTTTTATTAGTGGTACTTGAAATTACTATTGATGAAGAGTCAGGATTCTTATCTATTTGTTATCCTATTTCATATATAGAACCTCTTCTTGATAAAATTGTTGAAAAGATATTCTCTGAGGGTAAAAATAGAAAGTCAAGTAGAAAAAGAGATATTACTACACTTATTTCTGGAGCTAAGATGACTATTGAAGCTATGATGGCTGAAACAGAATTAACAGCAGAAGAAATATTTAATTTAAAAGAGAATGATATTATTGTATTTAACAAAAATGCAACATCTGCTTCAACAAAAATATATGTAAATAAAAAAGAGAAATTCCTTACAGTTTCTGGAGTTTCAAACAATAGAAAAGCTATACAAATTCAAACTAACTTAGATAAAGAGAAACAAGAAACATTAGAGACTCTAAGAATCATGAGAGAAGAGAGAGTTCAAAAAGCTAAAGAAACAGCTGATAATATTAAAAGACTTCTTCAAGAAAAAGAAGAAGAGAAGAAGAAGAAATTCTAGATTTCTTCTTCAATACTCCAAGGTAATGTTTCCCCTGCGTACATTGGTACAACATTTTCATTATTATATTCATAAATTTCAGGTACAACAAAATCTTTTTTAACTAATTTAATTTTCTTAGTTAATGGTTTAAAATCATAAATTCTTTGTGCATTTAGAGATACAAATGCATTTAGATTATCTAATGCTTGATATTTTTCAAACAGTTCAGTTAATACTTGTAAAGCAATTGGTGAAGTAAATACACCAGCTGCACATCCACAACACTCTTTTTTGTGTTTAGGGTGAGGAGCAGAATCTGAACCAAACATTAGTTTTGGATGAGCTTTTAAAGCTGCATCTAATAGTGCATTTCTATCTTCATATCTTTTTGCAATTGGTTTACAGAAAAGATGTGGTTGAAGCATTCCACCTGCTACATCATCTAAAGTGATTAATAAGTGGTGTAGAGTTACTGTTGCATGTAAGTTATCATATTTATCTAATAATTCAACAGCATCAGCAGTTGTAATGTGTTCCATAATAATTTTTAAATCAGGGAATGCACTTGCAATTGATTCATAAATTGGCATAAACTCTTTTTCCCTATCCATAACAAAACCATTTGTTTCACCATGAACACATAAAGGAATTCCTAGTTTACTCATTGATTCAAGTGTAGGTCTTAAAACTTCAACATCCATTGAAGAAACACCTGTTTCAGAGTTTGTAGTAATTCCTGCTGGGTAAAGTTTGATTCCAATAATATCATCTTTGATATCTTCTAAAAATTCATATGAGTAGTCATTTTGAAAGAAAAGTGTACAGTATGGCTCAAAAGTATCACCAGTACATGCTTCTTTAATTCTTTGTTTATATCCTAGTAAAGCCTCTTTAGTAGTAACAGGAGGAACTAGATTTGGCATGATTAATGCACCAGAGAAAGTATTAGAAGTTAGAGGTCCAACTAATTTTAGCATATCACCATCACGTAAGTGAAGGTGCATATCTAAAGGTTCGTTTATTTCAAAAGTAGTAACGCTACTCATTAAATAGCGTCCTCATCTTCTTCCCCAGTTCTGATTCTAACAATCTTTTCAATTGGAGATACGAAAATTTTACCATCACCAATTTTTCCAGTTTTAGCAGCTTCAGTGATAACTGCAATTGTAGAATCCACATCTTCTTCAGCAACGATTAATTCTAATTTAATTTTTGGAAGGAAATCTACAACGTACTCAGCTCCTCTATATAATTCTGAGTGACCTTGTTGTCTTCCGTAACCTTTTACATCTGAAACAGTCATACCTGTGATACCTGCTTCAGTTAAAGCATCTTTAACATCTTCTAATTTAAACGGCTTAATTACAGCTTCGATCTTTTTCACTATTAATCCTTTTTTTAGTTCGTATATTTTAACAAAAATTTTTTAAATTCAAATTATCTAGTATTTTTTATAACTTTAGACAACAAAATCAAACAAAATTTATTAACTCTAAACCTGTTGAGATTGAGTATATTTTGTTTAATACCAAGGCGGTAAATTTAATTTTCGTAGGAGCTTACTGACTCACGAAGTTTCCTTGTGCCATTTAGGCACAAGTTTTCCCCTGCTCCAGTGAGTAGAAAATTAAATTTACCAACGCAGGTAGTGAGCAAAAGATGCTCAAGACCTACAGATTTAGAAGGCTCTTTTGAACTCTGGGTATGCTTCTACACCACACTCTTCAACATCTAAACCTTGAACCTCTTCATCTTTATGAGCTCTTAGAGGCATTACTTTATTGATGATGTATAAAATCACATAAGATACAACAAATGCGAAGATTGCTACTACGATTACACCTTTTAATTGTCCCATAAATGTAATGTCATCACCATTTGAAGCAAAGATACCTACTGCTAATGTTCCCCAGATACCATTTACTAAGTGTACTGATAAAGCACCAACTGGATCATCTAGTTTTAATTTATCAAAGAAAGATACACCAAATACAACTAAAGCACCACCAATTGCACCAATTAAAATTGGAGTATAAATATCATATAAATCTGGACCTGCTGTAATTGCAACTAATCCACCTAAAGCACCATTTAGAATCATTGTAATATCAAGTTTTCTATATTTAATTTGCATGATAATAGCTACCATAATTGCACCAGCTAAACCTGCTGTGTTCGTATTCATAATAGTTAAAGCAACTGCATCAGCACTCTCTTTTGAAGCAATTGATCCTACAGATCCACCATTGAATCCAAACCAACCAATCCATAATAAAAATGCACCTAATGTTAATAATGGAATATTTGAAGCAGGAATTACTCTAATCCCATTTGCTGTATATCTTCCTTTTCTAGCTCCAATAATTAAAATTGCTGCTAATAAAGCCCATCCACCAGTAGAGTGAATAACAGTTGAACCAGCTAAGTCATACATTGATAATGCTAAAGCAGTACCTTCAAGTAAGTTAGCTCCCCAAGTAACATTTACTACTAAAGGATAAATAACAGCTGCCATAATAACTGTAAATACAGCTAAAGGAATAACTTTTGCTCTTTCACTAACACCACCAGACATGATGTTAACTACTTTACCAACAAATGCCATTTGGAAAAGGAAAGCTGCCCATTTGCTCATTCCATCTGCTCCAAAATCACCAAATGCGATTGAGTAACCTATAAGTAAAAATGCTAAAGAAGCAATAGCATAAATTAAAGTATTGATTGTTAATACTGCTGTAACGTTTTTTGTTCTTACAATTCCTGCTTCTAACATAGCGAAACCTGGAACCATAAATATAATAAGCGTCATTGCGAAGATTGCGTAAAGTGTGTCAATTACGTAAGAAATTTCCGTACCCATATGAAAAACCCTCTTTTTTTTCTTTTCATTATATAGGTATAAAAAATATTTGTATAGATAATAGTTGTATAAAAAATATACAATTCAAGAAAAAGTGTATTTTCTTGAATTGTTTGTATATAAAATAAGCTTTGTGATTAGATAGCTTCAGAACCTCTTTCTTCAGTTCTAATTCTAACTACATCATCAAGTGATGAAACAAAAATCTTACCATCACCAATCTTACCTGTTTTAGCAGAATCAACAATTGCCTTGATTGCATCATCAACCATTTCTTCTTTTACTACGATGTCAATTTTAATCTTTGGTAAAAAGTCAACAACATACTCAGCCCCTCTGTATAATTCAGAGTGACCTTGTTGTCTACCGTAACCTTTTACATCGTAAACACTCATACCTGTAATTCCAGCTTCTACTAAAGCATCTTTTACATCTTCTAATTTGAAAGGTTTAATTATTACTTCAATTTTTTTCATTTAAAATCCTTAATTATGCTCTTTTGAATTCTGGGTAAGCTTCTAAACCAGTTTCAGTAATGTCAAGACCATTAACTTCTGTCTCTTCATCAACTCTAATTCCAATAACCATATCTAAAATCTTCCATACAATGAATGATGTAACAAATACAAAGGCACCAATTACAACAATACCTTTTAACTGTGCAAATACAGCTACATCTGGATTAAAGATACCAACAGCTAGTGTTCCCCAGATACCTGCTACTAAGTGAACAGATAAAGCACCAACTGGATCATCAATTTTTAACTTATCGAAGAATGGAACAGCAAATACAACTAAAGCACCACCAACAATACCTTCAATAAACGATACAACCATTCCTAAATCTGGACCAGCAGTTACAGAAACAAGACCTGCTAAAGCACCATTAAGAACCATTGTTAAATCAACTTTTCTATAAATAAGTTGAGTTAAAATTGCAGCAGCTAAAGCACCCGCAGCAGCAGCCATATTTGTATCAGCAACAACCATAGCAATTCCATCAATATCAGCTTTAGAACCCATAGCTAATTGAGAACCACCATTAAATCCAAACCATCCCATCCATAAAATGAATGTACCAAGTGTTGCTAATGTTAAGTTTGAACCAGGAATAGGTCTTACTTGTCCATTTTTACCATATTTACCTTTTCTAGCTCCTAGAATAAGTACACCAGCTAATGCAGCCCATCCACCAACAGAGTGAACAATTGTAGAACCAGCGAAGTCAGAGAATCCAGCAATTAATCCACCTAACTCAGTTCCTCCCCATGTCCAGTGACCTTGGATTGGGTAAATAAATCCTGATAAAATAACAACAAAGATTAAGAATGGCCATAATTTCATTCTTTCAGCAACAGTACCAGAAATAACCGATGCAGCAGTCGCAACGAACATTACTTGGAAGAAGAAGTCAGCAGCAGCAGGATAAGTAGCATCCGCAGCGTTATCAAAACTTACAAGTGAAATTCCTCCGATAAACGCGTTACCTTCTCCATACATTGCGTTATATCCTACAAAGTAGAACATAATACAAGATATTGCAAATAAGGCAATATTTTTTGTTAATACCGTAGCATTATTTTTTGTTCTTGTTAAACCAGCCTCTAACATAGCAAACCCAGCTGCCATCCACATTACTAGTACTCCTGAAAAGATAAACAGGAAACCATCTAATATATATTTTACATCAGTAAAATTTTCCATAAGACTCCTTTGTCAATTTATATACCACAATTATAAAATAACAAAGAGAGTCTGTAAACATACTTGCTGTATATTTAATATACATTTATATAAATATTAATTCAACAGCAAATTTTTATACTAATTAAGTTCCTTGAATTTATTTAATAAAACAAAGATTTCATCTAAATCATTTTCAATTAGTACAGAGTGTTCTAAAATAGCTTCTTCATCCCTTGTTTTCATAGCTTTACCATATTTGATTAAATAATTATCAAGACTTGAAGTTAGCTCTTTTAATCTATTGAAATCACTTTTATTTAGAATTTCACTATTCTCATACTCTTCAATAAAGCTGTATATCTTTTCTCTATGCTCTATGTTTATATTAATAGAAGAAGAGTTATTGTTTATTTGATTTAATATACCCTGTTTATATTTTGTATATTCAATTTTTATACTATTAAGTTTTTGAGTGAAATCAAAGTCAACAATTCTTTTTTCAACTTCTAAATCATAATCATTTAATGAAGCTGCTTGAAGCATATCTTGTGCTACTTTATTTGTTTGAGTAGCAACATCCTTTGTTCTTGTAGCCATATTTGCATTTTCTTGAGTGATTTCATCTAAGTTGCTCATTGTTTCATTTATTTGAGATAGATTGTTCATTTGCTCTTCATTTGATTTTGCAACTTCATCTATAATTGAAGTATTCTCTTCAATCATTGATGACAGTTTTTCAAAACTTTCCATCATTTGTTGTGAATAGTTTTTACCATCTTCTGATTTTTGATTTGCAACTTCTACTAAATGTTTTATCTCTTTAGCAGCTTCGGCAGATCTATTTGCAAGGTTTCTTACTTCTTGTGCAACAACAGCAAAACCTTTACCTGCTTCTCCTGCCGTTGCTGCTTCAACAGCTGCATTAAGTGAAAGGATGTTGGTTTGAAATGCTATTTGATCAATAATAGTAATAGCTTCATTAATTGCATTTGTAGATTCATTTATTTCATACATAGATTTTTGAGTTGAACCTACAAGTTTAATACCTTCTTGAGAATACTCTTTGGTAGAGTTTGCAATTTCTAACATATTTGAAGCTTTTGAAGATGTAAGTGTAATATTATTTGTAATTTCAGTTACTGCTGCTGTAGTTTGTTCTAATGAAGCTGCTTGAGAAATAGATGCTTTATGTAGTTGGCTAACCAATTGTAATAACTCATTTGATTTACCATCTAAAATATTTCCATTTTTATTTACCATAGCTAAAAACTCTGAAATATTCATACCAATCATATTTAAACATCTAAGTTGAGTATTTACAATTGCACCAATATCTGTCTTATCAGCTTTTACAGTAAAATCTCTATTTGCGTAATTTAATGAAGTTTGAAAAGAGTTCACTATATTTATTCTTAGTGAATCAATCATATTATTTACATTCTCTTTTAGTTCATTAATATAAGTATTACTTGCAACAGAATTGATTCTATAAACTAAAAAACCTTTTCCTACCATTTTTGAAACAAACTTAGCTTCATTTATAACTTCATTATCAATAGCTAAACCATCTTTGATTTTTTGGATGTTTTCATTTAAATCCTTTGCCATTAAACCAAAATCATCATTTGATTTTAAATCTATGGCATCTAGATTCTTTTCAGTGGAAGTTAGATAATTAAAAAATCTTCCTAGACCCATACGAATTAATTCTATTGAGTTAGTCACATAGTTTGAAATTTTGAAAAAAATTATTATTGTAGCAATTAGAATTATTAGAAAAAGTGTGATCTTAAAAATTAAATCAGAATAAACAGAATCAATTTTATCTTCAAGAATTAGATTTACATTTGTATTTGAGCTATTCACATCTAAAAGTAGAAGTGATAATTTGTCATTTGAGATATCAACGTTTTGATTTTGAATTAGAGTTTTTATCTCTTTATATTTTTCATACTTATTATAGTTTTCAGTTATTAAAACTATTGAAACTAAGAAATAACCAATAACTGGAAACATCACAAGCGAAATCAACTTGACCTTAATACTACTGTTATAAAAAAAGCTCCCCATTTCATCCCCCTTCAATTACTATATCAAGACATAGGATATAGATTTTATTCTCCAAAATAAATTTTTTTGCAAAAGTTTTACAAATATTCCCTGTAGCATAAGAGATATATTTTTGACTCAAAAATATCCCTTGTTTTGATTCTAAAGTAATATAGTAATACTCTTTTAAATAGTGTTCATCTCCATGTTTAGTCGGTTTAAACATCTCATTTATATTTTTATTTATTATCGTGTCATTTATTTGTTTTGAGGAATTAGCATCTATTAAATATATTGCTTCAATATCCTCATGTTTTCCAAATTCTGTTTTTAATATTTCATATGATTCATATAAATCGTCAATTTTATGAGTCATATCAATAGAAATCAGTTCATATTTACTTATTACTTCTCTTTTTTTATTAATTCCTGAAATATTTCTATTTTTAAAAAACTTACCAATCTCAACTATTTTTTCAATAATTATTTCTCGATCTTTTTCAGTGATTTCATTTTGAGGTTTTGAAAAGTAATATCCTTGGAAAAGATTAATTGTAGATTTCATTCCTAAACAAATTGCATCTTCATCCTCTACACCTTCAGCTAAAACTCTAATACCTAAGTTATGACTCATTTTTGCAATAGCTTTTACTATCTCTTTATTTACAAGATTGTTTTTCACATCTGTAAATAATGACTTATCGATTTTTATCAAATCAGGTCTTATTATGCTAATTCTATGAAAAGTAGAACTTCCTGTTCCAAAGTCATCTAATGCAATAGAAAAACCTAAACTTTTATATGTTTTACAAAATTTATTTAAAGCCTCTAAATTTGAGATTTCATCCTCTTTTATCTCTAGTACAAAGTTCTTAAATGGAATATTCAAAGTTATAATAGTCTCTATAAAACTATTGTTTTTTAGCATTTCATCAATATTATTAATTAAAGTAGATTCAAAATTCAAAAATAAAATTAAGTCATTATTCTTTTTATAATACTTATTAAACTTCTTTATTGCTTTATTTCTTGTCATCTCATCAAGAGCTATTAAAAGATCTTTTTCCTTTGCAAGATTGAAAAGAATATCAGGAGGAATATTTTGCCCATTATATGTACATCTAGTTAAGGCTTCATATGCATAAACCTTTCTTGTACGTATTGAAACAATTGGTTGAAAGTATATTTCTACTAACTCATCTTCGATTATCTTTTCTATCATTTTGTAACTCTTTTTTGATTTATTATCTAAACATTTTTAAATTATTTTCTAAAATACAGTTGATAATTATAACTTGCAGAATTTATTACTAACACTTTAATATTGTATATTTTTTAGACACTTGTGTATTTATTTGAGTATTTTTTCAGCTTTAATTAATTGGTTGATAATTCAACCAATTAATATTTTTATTCATCTTCTTTTGCAAATTTTTTATATAAAAAGTCTAAGATAGATTCTCTACATCTTATATATTCAGGATCACTTTGTAGGGCAACCCTATCTCTTGGTCTATCTAATTTAACTTCTAGAATTTCACCAATTGTTGCTTCAGGACCATTTGTCATCATAATTACTTTATCACTTAATAAAACTGCTTCATCAATATCGTGAGTAATAATAATTACTGTATTTTGAACATTTTGTTGAATTCTCATTAGGTGTTCTTGTAAATTTGCTCTTGTAATTGAATCAAGCGCACCAAAAGGTTCATCCATTAGTAAAACATCTGGTTTAATAGATAAAGCTCTTGCAATACCAACTCTTTGTTTCATACCACCAGAAATTTCTCCAGGGTATTTATCTTTTGCATGGTCAAGATTTACCATAGATACAAACTTTTCAACTCTAGCTCTTAACTCTTGTGCATTAAGTTCTGGCATTACTTTTTTAACAGCCATTTCAATATTTTCATAAACTGTTAACCAAGGTAATAATGAGTGATTTTGGAAAACAACTGCCCTTTCAGGTCCAGGTCCAACAATCTCTTTATTTTTTAATAAAATATTTCCTTCAGTTTGAGCATCAAGTCCTGCAATCATATTTAGTAGTGTTGATTTACCACAACCACTATGTCCAATAATAGAGATAATCTCATTTTTTGCAATCTTTACATTTACATCAACTACAGCTTTATACTCTTTTCCCCCTGGAAGAGGGAAAGTTTTGTGAATATTTTCTAATTCTAAAAAGTTATTCTTACTCATCTATTTATCCTTACATCTTTTTTCTATAGTCAAAGTAGTCTGCAATTTTTCCCATAATTACATCCAATATAAATCCAATTACACCAACGATTATAATACCAATGATAATATTGTGGTAAGACAAGTTGTTATACTCATCCCAAATCCAGAATCCAATACCAATACCACCTGTTAACATCTCAGCTGCAACAATAACTAACCATGCAATACCAAGTGATAATCTCATACCAGTAAAGATATATGGAACAGCTACAGGTAAAATGATTTTTGTAATTTTCTCAATTGGTGAAAATTGTAAAACTTTTGCAACATTTAAATAGTCTTCATTTACACTTTTAACACCAAGTGCTGTATTAATAATAATTGGCCAAATTGACGTAACAAAAATTGTTGAAATTGCTGTTGTATTAATATCTTGGAATACAAATAGTAATAAAGGTAACCAAGCTAATGGTGACACTGGTTTAAAAATTTGTATAAATGGCTCAAATGCATATTGGAAACTTTTACTCATACCAACAACTAAACCTACAGGAACACCAACTATAATTGCTAAAGTAAATCCAGCAAATACTCTTTCTAAAGATGCTAAAATCTGCCAGAAAATCCCCTTATCATCCTGGTTTTCAATATAAAATGGATCTGCTAAAACACCATCAATTTCATCACCATCAGCTGTTTCTCCACCAAATGCATATACATATGTATCACTTGGGGTTGGGAAATCCTCTACAAAACTAGCAATGCTAGACCAAACCTGTATTAACACCAACAATACTACAAATGGAAGTAGTATTTTTTTGTACGTTTCTTTATTCATATTAAACCCTCTTATTTTGTACTTTTAGATGCCTAGAATCTGCGATAGTAGGAAGCAATAAATTTGATTTATCTAGGCATTTAAAAATACAAAGTTCATTTAGAACTTTGTATTTCAACTTTTCACCCTTCGGTGGTGCTATTGCACATCACCTTTGGCTTCCAACTGGATAATTAACAAGCAGTTGTTAATTATTTTCCAGTTGTTACATATTTAGGATCTGCACATCCAGCAGGTCCGTAGTGACACTCATATTTTGGTTGAGCTGTAGTAACTGACCATTGATTTGCTTTTAATAAATCCTCTTTTGATACAAATGAGTTTTGAACTTTAAAATCAAAGATATAATCAACTGCTTTATTTGGATCCCAAACTTTACCATCTAAGAATTTGTTGTATTCATCAACACCATCTTTTTTCCATGGACTTGGAGGTAATTTATAATCAACTTCTTTTGCAACCTCTGCAAATAAATCTGGTCTATAAACTTTTTCAATTGTTGCTTTCATATCAACTGGCTTGTCAAGTTGTCCCCATCTATACATTTGAGTAATAAACCACATACCATGTGAATAGTATGGATATGATGCATAGTTATTAGCAAATACGTTAAACATTGGGTTAGATGAATCTACACCTTTGTTATAAAGGAATGTTCCAGACATTGATTTTTGTAATACTTTTTTAGGAGCTTTTACATAGTTTTTCTTAGCTAAGAACTTAATAGCTTCTTCTCTATTTTCCCATGAAGCATCAAGCCATTTTTGAGCTTTAATAACTGCTCTCATAACTGCTTTAGTTGTTTCTGGATTCTTCTTTACAAAATCTGCTCTTGCTTGAAGTACTTTTTCTGGATTATTCCCCCAAATATCGTAGTTTGTTACAAGTGCAGAACCTTTACCTTTAAGTACGATTCTTGAATTCCATGGCTCACCAACACAGTAACCTTCAATATTTCCAGCAATTAAGTTTGATGGCATTGTTGGTGGTGGGAAAGGTTTGATAGTACAATCTTGATCTGGTCTAATTCCAGATGCTCCCATCCAATATCTTAACTCATAGTTGTGAGTAGAAACTGGGTGAACCATACCAAAGTTTAATGGTTGGTATTTATTCCCTTCTGCTTTTCTTTTTGCATCAATGTATTTTTTAAGTGAGTCTGCTGAAACAGGTCTTTGAGTTTTATCTAAACCATATTTTTCCATCTCTTCAATAATCTTATTACCATATGTAATTGCATTACCATTAAAGTCTAAAGATAATAAGGCTTGTAAATGGGCATTTCCATTAATACCAAGTGTTGCAGCAATAGGCATACCAGCTAATGCATGAGAAAAATCGTATTCACCATTAATTACTTTTTGCTGAATACCAGGCCAACCACCACCTTCTTTTGCTACGTGAACATCAAGACCTTCTTGAGCAAAGAAACCTTTCTCTTTTGCAATTACTAGTGGAGCACAGTCAGTTAATGCAATAAAACCTATTTTTAATTTTGTTTTTTCTGGAGCTGCCAGTAATGAACTTGCTACAATAGAAACACCTAATCCAATTTTAAGAACCTGCTTAAACATGTAATCTCCTTATTTTATACATTTTAATGTTTTGATGTAAGAATGATAACAGTTTTTTAAATACAAAAGATACATTGTTGTGTTTATTTTTTATACATTCAAACTTAAATTTTCATAAACATATTTAATTCTTAATCCTTTTAGCTACCCCGATATAGGGTTTTTCTAGGAAAAATGATATTTAAAACTTAAATTTTCATAAATTCATTTTTTGTATTTTTGCGTATATTTGCAAATATTTAATATACAATATAAATGAGTATAAAATATACAATGTATTACCCGCTGAATATATATTTTTAAATTGGATAATATTTATACATCTATAAACACTAAATAGCCACCTTAACATATATAATAAACTTATAATTACATAAAAGGATAGTTATGGCAGGATTGAAAGATCTTAAAGGCCAAGGACATGCTCCAACATTGTTCATGGCTTTTTTATACTTTGATATGAGTTTTATGGTTTGGACAATGTTAGGTCCATTAAGTACAGAAATTAGTGAAGCATTAGCAGCAACTGGGTACATTATTACTGCTAGTGAAAAAGCTACTTTATTATCATTACCTATTTTATCAGGTGCAATATTAAGGGTTGTATTAGGATTTGGAGTTGATAAAATAGGTGCGAAATTAACAGCTTTAATTTCACAAGCTATTGTAATTTCTGCATTATTACTTGCTTATTTCCAAGCAGATACTATTACATATAATCAATTATTAGTAGTTGCACTTGGACTTGGTTTTGCTGGTGCTTCATTTGCAGTAGCACTTCCACAAGCTGGTCAATGGTACCCACCAAAACTTCAAGGGGTTGTTCTTGGAATTGCAGGTGCTGGTAATATTGGTGTTGTTATTGACTTCTTATTTGCTCCAAAAATTGCTGAACTATGGGGATGGGCTTCAGTATTTGGAATTGGTGCAGCTATGGCAATTGTAGTATTTATTGCTTATTTATTCCTTGCAAAAGATGCTCCTGAAACTGTATATAAGAAGAATCCTAAAAAACTTAAAGATTACGGTAAACTATTAAAAGATAAAGATACATGGTGGTTCTGTTTATTCTATGCAGTATCATTTGGTGGTTTTGTTGGTTTTGCTGGATATATGAAAGTTTATTTAATGAACACATATCAACCAGAGATGTTAGCCTTTGGTCTTGATTTCCTAGCTGAAGAGAATGTAAAAGTAATGGCTGGATACTTTGGGGCTTTATGTATCTTTGCTGGTGCTGTTTTAAGACCAGTTGGTGGAGCTATAGCAGATAGAATTGGTGGAGTTAGATCTTTATACTTCTTCTATGGTACTGTTTGTTTATTAGCAATTTTAAATGCAACTATGGAGTTACCATTTGCATTTGCAATCTTAGTATTATTCTGTATTATGGCAAGTCTTGGTATGGCAAATGGAGCAGTATTCCAGTTAGTTCCTCAAAGATTTGGTAAAGATATCGGTATTATGACTGGTATTGTTGGATGTGCTGGTGGTCTTGGTGGTACTGCACTTATTAAGACTCTTGGTTGGTCTAAAGGTGTATTTGATGGATATGTTGCAGGATTCTTAATCTTTGCATTAGTTGTATTCATTGCAATTATGGGAATTTCACTGGTTAAAACTAGATGGAGAACTACTTGGGGAGTTCACGCTGGTGGTAGAATATAAAAAGAGCACTTGCTCTTTTTATATTTAAAATAGATCTCTTTAATAGAGTTTTATTTTAAATATAAAAAAGGTTATAAATTGAGTAAAAACAATATATCAACATCTGGATTTTCTTTAGCAAAAAAGCAAGAGTTAGTAGGTGATGACTACTATGAAATTAAACAGTTCAATGATATAACTATTGCTGTACTTTGTGATGGGGTTGGCTCTGCAGAACAAGGAGCACTTGCGGCAAAAAAAGTTACTCAACATATAATCACAAACTTTAAAAATATTCCTAAAACTTGGAGTATTGAGAAAGCTGTTAAAAACTTCATTAAATCAATTAACTCAATTTTATATGCCCAATCAATTCAAGATTATGAAAGAGCGGAACTTGTAACAACTGTAAGTGTAGCTATTATAAAAGGCAATAGGCTTTATGGAGCAAATGTAGGTGATAGCAGAATCTACCTTTTTAGAGATAGTAAAATCACTCAATTATCCCATGATCATAACGAAGAGGGAATGGATAATGTTCTAACTGAAGCCATTGGTATTGACAATGATGTGGAAATTTTCTATTTTGAAAACAATATTAAAAAGAACGATAAAATATTACTTTGTAGTGATGGTTTATATTCATTAATGAGTGAAGATACTTTATGTAAAAACTTAGTTAATGGAGCTTATCATATTGTTAAAAAAGCTAGTTTTTTAGTTGATGATAACCTGCCTGATGATACAACAGCTATTGTTTTAGAAGTTAATCAAACAGATGAAATAGAAAAAATGAAAGCTTTAAAGCTTGATATCCCAGAGAAACTAAAAAAAGGTGATGTAATTGATGGTTATACACTAAAACTATCTTTAATACAAAATGATAGAACATGGATTTGTGAAAAAAACTCAAATGAATATGTAATAAAATTTGCTCCATATGAAGCTATTGAAAATGAAGATATTTTAGATTTATATGTAAAAGAGATATGGAATGCAAAAAGATTAAAAGCTGGTTTTTTCCCTAAAGCAGTTGTACCAAAAGTTAGAACTGCAAGATATTATATAATGAAAAAACTAGATGGAGTTACTCTAAAACAATACTTGAAAAAAAGAACTCTATCTATTGAAGAATCAATTAATCTAGCTAGAACTTTATTAGCTATGGGACAATATCTTTTAAGATTCAATCTAGTTCATGGGGATATCAAACCCGAAAATATTATTGTTATGGAAAGAAATGGTAAGAAAATCTTTAAAGTAATAGATTTTGGTTCAATTACCGAAGTTTTCTCAATTGTTAGTAAAGCAGGAACAGCTTCTTATTTAGCTCCTGAGAGATTTAAAGAGTCAGCAATAAATGAAAAAACTGAAATCTTTGCAATAGGAGTAACTATTTTTGAAGCACTTACTGGTAAGTTTCCATATGGTGAAATTGAACCATTTCAAAATCCTACTTTCAAATCTGCAAAACTTGTGCAAAAATTCAATGAAAATATTCCTTCATGGTTAGAAAGTGTAATTCAAAGAGCTATTAGTGTTGATGAAGATCTTAGATACGAAAACTACACAGCTATGCGATTTGAAATTGATAATCCAAGTAAGGTAAAACCCTTCTTTAGTAAAAATACTCCTTTACTAAAAAAAGATCCTTTGATGTTTTATAAATTTGGTTTTTACTTCTTATTAATATTAAACTTTATTCTTTTTATTAGAAGTTAGTCAACTGTATATCTTTTAAACATTTATTTCTTAATTTTACATTAATTTATAGTATACTGATGAATATATATTATACACTATTAAATTCAAGGTACTTTAAAAATGATAAAATCAGTTTGTGGATATTGTGGAGTTGGATGTGGACTAGAATTTGAAGAAAATAAACTAATAGGTGATGTAGTTTACCCAACGAACGAAGGAAAAGTTTGTTCAAAAGGTGTTTCTGAACTTATTAGTATTCAAACACCAACTAGACTTCTAAGACCTCATATAAGAGAAAATATAAATGATGAATATAAAGTTACATCATGGGAAAATGCAATTGAAAAGATTGCTAGAAAAATTGAATCAAGTTCTAAAGATAAAATAGGTTTTTATTTATCTGGACAATTATTAACAGAAGACTATTATATTGCTAATAAATTAGGAAAGGGCTTCATAGGTACAAACAATGTTGACACTAATAGTAGAACTTGTATGTCAAGTGCAGTAAGTGCACATAAAAAAGCTTTTGGTATTGATTATGTTCCTGTTAGAATGGATGATATTTTTAAATCAGATTTATTAATTTTATCTGGAGCAAATACAGCAGAAGCTCATGTGGTATTTCATAATAGAATTAAAAAAGCAAAAAAAAGTGGTCTTAAAATCATAGTAATAGACCCTAGATTTACTGATACTGCAAAAATTGCTGACTTACATCTTCCTATTAAACCAAATAGTGATATTGATCTTTTTAATCTTATATCAAAAAGAATTATTGATGAAGACTTAGCGGATGAAGAGTTTATTAAAAATCATGTGAATAACTATGAGCTATTAAAAAATAAATTCAAAAGAATCCCAACTACTAAAATGTTAAAAAGAACAGGCTTATCAGCAGAACAATTTGAATCATTTTGGGAAATCTATAAAAACAGTGAAAACATCATAACTGCATGGACTATGGGATTAAACCAATCTTCCCAAGGTGTAGATAAAAATCTTGCACTTATAAATACACATCTTTTAACTGGAAAGATATTCAAAGATGGAAATGGACCATTTTCTCTTACAGGGCAACCAAATGCTATGGGAGGAAGAGAAGTTGGAGGTCTTTCAACTATGCTTGCTGTTCATTTAGGTTTTGAAAAGGATTCAATTAGAAAAGTATCCAAGTTTTGGAATACAAATAAAATAGATTCAAAACCAGGTCTTACTGCAACACAAATGCTTGATGCAAATCTTGATATTTTAATCATCTGTCATACAGATCCTATTTATCATTTACCAAATAGAAATAAAATGGAAAAACTAATTCAAAAGATTCCATTGGTAATAGAGATAAATGCATATGAAAACTCTGAAACATCAAACTTTGCACATATAAAACTTCCAGCAGCTCCATGGGGAGAAAAAGAAGGAACACAAACAAATCTTGATAGAACAATCACAAAACAAGAAAAACTAACAAGAACTTCAATTGATTGTAAACCTGATTGGGAAATATTCCAATTAATTGCTCAAGAGTTAGGTTTTGAAAAAGAGTTTAATTACTCTAATTCTCAAGAGATATTTAAAGAGTATCAAGAGATGACAAAACTAAACCCTCATCTAAATATCTATGATACATCTTATTCCCAATTGGCAAAAGAACACTTTGTATGGGGAGAAGAAATAAAAGAGAAAAAAGAGTTCTTTACAAAAAATAAAAAAGCAAACCTTCACTTTGTACAAAACAAACTACTAAGTGAAAAAGCAAATCTAAAATACCCATTTATTATGCTAACAGGAAGAACAAGAGATCAATGGCACTCAGGAACTAAAACTAATCTGCCAAGAACACTTTTGAAGTTCAAAGAGTTAAATTTCTGTGAAATAAATACAAAAAATGCAAAAGCTCTTGATATAAAAGATGGGGATAAAATCAAAATTTCTTCAATAAGAGGTGAAATAGAATCAAAAGCTTTAGTAACTGACAATATAAGAATAGATACTATTTTTATACCAGTAAGTCATAGAGGTTTAAACTATATTACAAATGATTTATTAGATAAAGAATCTCTTCAACCTGATTATAATCACTCTGCAGTAAAAATAGAAAAAATTATAAATCAATAAACCAATCTTAATTTTACATAAAATATAAGTATTTTTATATTTTATGTAAGTCCAAAATCTTAAATTGTCTATTTTTTATATACACTAACTTTAAATTTACATAAAATTTTATATTAGAATTGTACATATAATTACTAATTGGAGTTTTAAATATGTCAGTTTTAGAAGAAGCATATAGTTTAAGAAATAAGAAAATAAACAAAATAGAGAAAATCAAAGAAGAAAAAGTACCATTAGATTTTTTTAATTCTTTTGAAGAATTATGTAAAGGGTCTTACGAAGAAAATATTACAGCAAGTGATACAAAACACTTTTTAAAATGTTTTGGTATTTATGATAAAGGAGCAAGTGATAACTTTGTAATTAGAATTAGAATCCCTGGTGGACAATTATCAGTTACTCAAGCTTTAAGACTTGCACAAACAGCTAAGACTTATGGTAAAGATTATATTGATATTACAACAAGAGGACAACTAGAGTTTAGAAACCTAAAATTTAATGAACTACCAACTGTTTTAAAAGAGTTAGAAGATGTAGGTATTACTACTTTTCAAACTGCAGGAGATAACTTCAGAGGTGTTGTGACATCTCCTCTTGATGGATACTCAAAAACTTCACATATTAAAACCATGCCATTAGTAAAACAAATTCAAGAAGTATTTCTAAAAAATGAAGAGTGGATTGGAACACTTCCTAGAAAATTCAATACAGGTGTATTAGCAGATGAAATAAATGACTGTAATATCTTTGGTCATGACTGTGCTTTTGCCCTTGCAAAAAAAGATAAAGAGATTGGATTTAACTTATACTTAGGTGGAAAAGTTGGTGTTCAAGCAAGAGCTTTAAATCTATTTGTAAAAGAAGAACAAGTTAAAAAAGTTTTTGAAACAGTGATTAAACTATTTAAAGCTTATGGATTTAGAGATAATAGAAACAAAAACAGATTAACATTTCTTTTAGATGCAGTATCACTAGAAGAGTTTGCAAAAGCGATTATTGAAAAATCTGAACTTGAGTTAAGTGAAGCTGGTGAATTATTAGTAAAAAAAGAGTTTACACTTGATGATAGTTCTACTATTGAATTAAAAGATAATAAAACTGCTATTCACTTTGGTATTCCATCTGGTATTTTTACTGGAAGTGATTTAGAAAAAGCTGCAATGATTGCTCTTGAGACTGACTCAAAAATCAGACTAACATATGAACAAAGCTTCTATATTATTTCTGATAGTAAAAATATTGAAACTATAAAAAACTCAGAGCTTTATAAAAAGTACGATTCTTACCATAACATCTACTTTAATAACCAAATTGCATGTGCAGGAACTAATGAATGTTCTTTTGGTGTAATTCCAAATAAACCTGATGCAATTGATATGGCAAACTATTTAAATAAACATATTCCTATTGAAAATGGAAAAGTAAGAATGTATTGGTCAGCCTGTCCAAAAGGGTGTGGTATTCACGGTGTTGCTGATATTGGTTTTGAAGGTGCAAAAGCAAAAGATGAAGATAGAAATCCATGTGATGGAGTTAAGATTTTCTTAGGTGGTAAAGCAACTAATTCAATCCTTGAAGCTAGGCAAATTTCAAAAGCTATACCAATTCCTAAAGCTCAAGAAGTAGTAAAAGAGTTACTTACTATTTATAAAAATGAAAGATTAAAAAGTGAGACTTTTGAGAGTTTTGATACTAGAGTTTTATCACACTTAAGTGTTGAGGAAATCCAAGAAAAAATAGGACTATAATATGAGTACCAATGAGACAACCCCATTAGAGAGTTTTATTAGCCATAAAGCAGATACTGGAATGCAATGTGGTAATTACCAAATAGATATAGAAAAACCAAAAGCAGGTGAGCAGTATAGGTTTCATTTTGATGCAACTGCTTGTGTTGGATGTCACTGTTGTGAAGTTGCATGTAATGAACAAAACAATAATCCAGCAGATGTAAAGTGGAGAAGAGTTGGAGAAACTCAAAGTGGTATTTTCCCAAATGTGACTAACCACTTTAACTCTATGTCTTGTAATCACTGTATTGATCCAGAGTGTCTAAAGGGTTGTCCAACTGAGTCTTATATCAAATTTGACAATGGTATTGTATACCATGAAGATGAAACATGTATTGGTTGTCAATACTGTACATGGAACTGTCCTTATGAAGTACCTGTGTTTAATCAAGATAGAGGGATAGTTACTAAGTGTCATATGTGTCATGAAAAACTTGATGTTGGGCAAACTCCAGCATGTGTACAAGCCTGTCCAGCAGCTGCTATTGCTATTGAGATTGTAAAAGTTGATGAGTGGTTAAATGAAGGTCTAGAAGAACACGGAGTTGCACCTCATCTACCCAATACAGAAATTACAAAACCTACAACTAGATATACAATAAGCGATGAAGAGAAAAACTCAAAAGCAATTCCAGCAGATGATCACATCATAAAACCAAATCATTCAGAGTGGCCACTTGTATTTATGACAGTTCTTACACAAATCTCTGTTGGGGCTTTTGCAGCTTTAGCATTAGGTGAACTAATCAACTTTATTGGTTTTGATTTAGCAATGCCAAGTATTTGGATGTTAATTGCTGTTTTAGTACCTGCTGCTATTGGATTGCCATTATCAGCACTACACCTTGGACGTCCAGGACTTGCATATACTGCAATGAAAAATATCAAAACATCTTGGTTAAGTAGAGAAGCATTAGCTCTTGGAGTTTATGCAGGAGGTTTAACACTTCTTATTCCAGTATTCTATTTTGAATTAGCACAAGGCTTTAGACTTCTTCTAGAACTAATATTCTTAGGTATTGGTATATATGGTATTTATGCACAATCTATGATTTATAGAATAAAAGCAAGACCATCATGGAATAAAAAAGAAACAACTAACATCTTCTTTTATGTTTCATATATTGGGTTATTATTAATCACATATGTATTGGTTTTAAGTGAACAATATACAAGTGCTGGTGTTGTTTTACCTTTTGCTTTATTTATTGCTTATTTCCAATATGAAGAGTTTTCTAAACAAAAAGAGTTCTACTCTTCTTTAAATGAAAATGAAAACAACTTCTATCAACTAAATAAAACAAAAGTTTTATATGAAGAACACTTTGCAAAACACAATGAGTTTAGAGCTAGGTCTTTATATGTAGGAGCTTTAGGCTTACCACTTCTTGCAATGCTATTACTTGCTAGTGGAAACTACTCTACTACACTTTTAGTTCTGTTTTTAAGTTTAGTGATTTCATTTTCAAGTGAGATTATCTCAAGATTACTGTTTTATAAAACAGCTGTAGCATTAGGATTAGCGGGGAACTTCTTCGCTGGAAATCAAAGGGGTTAATTATGTTTGATAAATTAAAAGAGTTTTTAAACTTTGATATAAAAGAAGAGAAGTATTCACTACAAGATGATAAAACATTTGGAAAAGTAGCCAAAGAAAAAGCCCCTACTTCATGGACTAGAAGTACATGTGGTTATTGTGGAGTTGGATGTGGTTTATATATTGGAGTAAAAGATGGTAAACCTGTATATACAAAAGGTGACCCAGCACATCCTGTAAATAAAGGAACACTTTGTCCAAAAGGTTTAGCTGAACATGATATGGTACAAAGTAATAATAGATATACAAGACCAATGATAAGAAAAAATGCCCAGTTAATACCTACTTCATGGGATGATGTATTTAAAACAACTAGTGATAAGTTCAAAGATATTCAAGCTAAACATGGAAACAAAGCAATTGCTGTAGTTTCTACTGGGCAGTTATTAACAGAAGAGTTTTATACACTAGGTAAATTTGTGCAAATGGGTCTTAAAACAAATAACTATGATGGTAATACTACTTTATGTATGGCAAGTGCTGTTATGGGATACAAACAAACATTTGGATCTGATGGACCAGTTGGATGTTATGAAGACTTTTCATATGCAGATACTATTATGTTAATAGGTGCAAATATTGCTGATAACCACCCTATTTTAAAACTACATATTGCAAAAAACAAAAAAATCACTGGTAAAAAACCAACTATTATTGTAGTTGACCCAAGATTTTCTAAAACTGCTAAGATGGCTGATATTTATGTGCCTTTAAAACCTAGAAGTGATTTAGCACTTATGAATGGTCTTGCTTATATTATCTTAGAGCAAGGTTGGGAAAATGAGAAGTTTATAAATGAAAGAACTACTGGTTACAAAGAGTTTAGAAAACATATCATGGAAAACTACAAACCACAAGATGTTGCAAATATCACTGGTATTGAAGTAAAAGATTTATATAACTTAGCAAGAGTATATGCTAAATCACCAGCTGCTATGTCAGCTTGGACTATGGGAGTAAATCAAAGCTCAATTGGTACGGATACAGTAAGTGCTATTTGTAATCTTGCACTTATTACTGGAAATCTTGGAAGAAAAGGTGCAACTGCACTTTCTATCACTGGTCAATGTAATGCTATGGGTACTAGAGAGACTGGATTTACTTCTTCTATTCCTGGATATAGAAACTTTGCTAGTTCATATGACAGAGAAGAGTATGCAAGTATCGCAAATGTTCCAGTTGAAGATGTACCAACTGCAAGGGGTTATTCATACCCTCAAATTATTGATGCTATTGATAAAGGTGAGATAAAAGCTTTATGGTTAGTTGCAACTAATCCTATCATCTCATTTCCAGACCAAAAGAAACTTAGACGAGCACTTAATAAACTTGACTTCTTAGTAGTACAAGATGCCTTTAAAAGTGAAACTTCACTTCAAGCTGATATTGTATTTAGTGCAGCAACATGGAGTGAAAAAGAAGGAACTTATACTAATAGTGAAAGAAGATGTAACTATGCTAAAAAAGCTGTTGAACCACTAGGTCAGACAAAAAGTGATTTTGATATTGTATTAGAGTTTTCATCTTACTTTGGATTAAAAGATAAGTTATATCCAAACTGGGAAGAGCCTCTTGATGCTTTTAATGAGTGGAAAAAGCTAAGTGATGGAAGACTTTGTGATTATACTGGTATGACTTATGAACTTATTGAAAAACTAGGTGGAATTCAATGGCCTTGTAATAGTAAGAACCCTACTGGAACAGCAAGACTATATAGCGAAGATATGCAATGTAATACAGAAGATGGAAAAGCTAAACTTTTAGCTTTAGATTGGCTTCCTATGAGTGAAAACCAATCTAGTTCTTTCCCACTTATTTTAAATACAGGTAGAACAGTTGAGCAATGGCATACAAGAACAAAAACAAAAACTATCTCAATTTTAAACGACCTAGCACCTGAAGCATGGATTGAAATCAATCCTAAAGATGCAAAAAAACTAGAAGTTAAAAGTGGTGATAGACTAGATATCTCTTCAACAAGAGGAAGAATCAATAATATTATCGTAAAAGAATCACAAAATGTAAGAGCTGGAAATGTATTTGTTCCTTTCCACTTCAATGAACAACTTATCAATACTATTACAATAGGTGAGTTTGACCCTAAATCTTTTGAACCAAACTATAAACAATGTGCAGTACAGCTACATAGTGCAAAAGTTCCACAAGGTATTAAAATCAAAGAAGAAGAGATAGCTGGAGCTTTAGAGCATCTAGTTGTAAAAGACGAAAATATTTTTGCAAGTGAAATACTTCAAAAAGACAAATTAGAATCGTAAGAAAAGAGAAAACCCTCTTTTCTTTATTTTAATGTAAAACTAAGCTTTAAATATCTAATCAGCACTACAAATAACATTTACATTAAATAATTTAATTAAATCTTAAGATTGAATACTTTCTATACATTTTTTTTAACCCATTAGTAACCATCTCTGACATAATAAATATATAAGATAAAGAAGGAAGATTTTATGAAAGAGAAACTAGTAGTTATAGGTAACGGAATGAGTGGTCTTCGTGTCCTTGAAGACTTATTTGATATAACCACGGAAAAATATGATATTACAATTTTTGGTGAGGAGCCACACTTAAATTATAATAGAATCATGTTATCGTATCTTTTATCAGGAGAAAAGACTTTTGATGAGACTATCATCAATCACCAAACTTGGTATGATGAAAGCAATATCACTCTACACAAAGGTGATAAAGTAATCTCTATTGATAAAGAAAACAAAAAAATAGCAAGTGCTAGTGGTAAAATAGTTGAATATGATAAACTATTAATAGCTACTGGTTCAAATCCATTTATTCCCCCAACAATTGGTAGTGACTTAAAAAATGTAATCGGATTTAGAACAAAACAAGATAGTGATACAATCTTGGATTTAATCTCAAAAGATAAAACTGCTGTTGTTGTAGGTGGTGGGCTTCTTGGACTTGAAGCTGCATACGGTATAGCAATGCATGGAATCAAAACTATCTTAGTTCACAGAAGTGGTTCTATCATGAGTCAACAACTTGACTCTACTGGAGGAAGACTACTTCAAAAAAATCTTGAATCATATGGAATTGAGTTTAAATTAAATACAACAATTGAAAAAATTGAAGGTGATGGTAAAGTAGAAAGTGTTACTTTCACCGATGGTCAAACAGTTGAGTCAAATCTTGTAGTATTTGCAACAGGTATTAGTCCGAATACTGAACTTGCAAAAGATGCTGGTCTTGATACTAAAAAAGGTATTTTAGTAAATGACCATCTTCAAACATCAGATGAAAATATCTTTGCTATTGGTGAGTGTGTAGAGCACAATGGAAATACTTATGGTTTAGTTGCACCCCTATATGAACAAGCAAAGTTTTGTGCTAAGAAATTAGCAGATATTTCAAGTGATGGATATAGTGGTTCTACTTTATCAACTAGACTTAAAATCTCAGGAGTTGATTTGTTTTCAGCAGGGGATTATCTAGGTGATGAAACAACTGAAGAGTTAATCTTACTTGATGAAAAAGCAGGTGTATATAAAAAACTTGTAATCTACGATGATAAAATCATAGGTATTGTACTTTATGGAGATACAGCAGACGCCTCATGGTACTTAAAACTACTAAAAGAGCATACAGATATTAGTGATTTAAGAACTAAAATCCTATTTGGTAAATCTGCTTTATCAGGAGATAGTGGCCATGGTGGTGATGATGTAAATTCTATTGCCGATGATGAAGAGATTTGTGGTTGTAATGGTGTTTGTAAAGGTGATGTTGTAACTGCAATACAAACACAAGATTTAAAAACACTAGGCGAAGTAAAATCATGTACGAAAGCTGGTGCTTCATGTGGTTCATGTCTTGGAGTAGTTGAACAGATACTTGTAAACACTTTAGGTGATGAATACAATGATACTGTTGAGGGTATTTGTGACTGTTGTGATGTTGGACACAAAGAGATAAAACAGTGTATTGATACAAATGAGTTTAACAATGTATATGAAGTTTTTGAAAAGCTAAATTGGAAGACTGAAGATGGTTGTGTAAAATGTAGACCAGCTATCAACTACTACTTACTTGTAAAATACAATGATGATAAATACAAAAATGACAAAAGATCTGCACTTGTAAACGATAGAAACTTTGCAAATATTCAAAAAGATGGTACTTACTCTGTAGTTCCAAGAATCTGGGGAGGTTTAACCTCAGCACAAGAGTTAAAAGACATAGCAGACATCGCAGTGAAATATGATGTACCAACAGTAAAATTCACAGGTGGTCAAAGACTTGATATGCTTGGAGTTACAAAAGAACAACTTGCACCTATGTGGAAAGATCTAAATGATTGTGGTTTTGTATCAGGGCAAGCTTATGCAAAAGGTCTAAGAACTGTTAAGACTTGTGTTGGTAGTCAATGGTGTAGATTTGGTACTCAAGACTCTATGGCAATGGGTGTAAAACTAGAAAAACTTACATGGGGTTCATGGACACCACACAAATACAAAATAGCAGTATCAGGATGTCCAAGAAACTGTGCAGAAGCTACTATCAAAGACTTTGGTGTAATTGCAGTAGATTCTGGATGGGAAATACATATCGCTGGTAATGGTGGTATAAAAGTTAGAGTTACGGACTTACTTTGTAAAGTAGAAACGGATGAAGAGTTGATTGAATATACAAAAGCATTTATGCAGTTTTATAGAGAAGATGCATACTATTTAGAGAGAACTGCTCACTGGATTGAGAGAGTTGGATTTGAATATATCAAAAAACCAATGCTTGATGATAAGACAAGAAAATACTACGCCAATAGATTTGAAGAATCACAAAAATCAGCACAAGTAGACCCATGGGCCAAAGCAATCGAAGATGGATTTACTAAAGAGTTCGACCCAATCGTAATCAAACCAGAAGAATCAGCAAGTTTTGAAGCAAAGGAGACATTATAATGGCAAACTGGATTAAAATCACTGAGGTTGAAAATATCCCAACAATGGGTTCAAGAATAGTGCTAATAGAAGATACAGAAATAGCCATCTTCAAAACAAAAGATGGTTCAGTATTTGCGATAAACAACGAATGTCCTCATAAACAAGGAAAACTAGCAGAAGGATTAGTACATGGTACAAGTGTAACTTGTCCTTTACATAACTGGGATATAGACCTAAGTAGTGGTGAAGCTCTTGGAAATGATAGTGGTTGTACTAATGTTTATGAAAGTAAGATAGAAAACGATACTGTTTTCATTAGTTTATAAAAAGAGCTTTTGCTCTTTTTATACTAGCCATTTTCTCTTACTTTTTGCAATGCAACTTTATAAATATTTTTTACCTCAGTATGTATCTCATCAAAAAAATATTTACGATTTAATAAAACTAGACATTTTTCTTCTTTATCTAATAGCTTAAAAAACTTACTTGTATTTTGAGATTCTTCAATTGAATAGTGACTACCAATTACTGCTTGAGGGAAAAAGTTACCTGATACTGTATTTAATAAAAATATGTCCAATTTTTCATCAAAATGCTCAAACATATTTCTTAATGAACGATTTTTTAATGGAGACTCATCATTTAATTTGAATTCTTCTCTCAGTTCTTTTCCTCTAAACTTAATGTAATTCTTTATTTCTTTTGCTTGTCTTGCACTCCCCATATTCCAGAAATAAAATGCTAATACACCAGCATGCCCTATTGCTTCTTGAACCGCACTAACTAACTGTGTTGGACTTACATTTTCTTCTTTTAATAAATAATCATAATAGTTAAATGCATTTATTGAGCACTCTGCAGTATATAAGATAGAGGAATAATAAAATATTTTATGATAAGGTAAAATATTTATTGGACAATCATTCACTTTTTTTGCATTACTAATAGTTTCTTCTGTAATTTCTAAAAACATCATAGCCCTTTTTAAATAATAAAAAAATTATATAATCATTTATATAAAATAACCACCTGTCTAAAAAACATACAAACAATTATTCACATATCTTTTATAAAGTAGTATAATAATAAAAAGAATTACAGGATTATAAGCATGAAAGAATTTATTGAAACCTACAAACAACACCGTGAAGATATCGAATTCTTTCTACAAGAGAGTCTTCGCAATTTAGGAGATTTATCTTCAATGAAAGATGATAATTTTTCTAAACTATTTAATCTTTTCCCATCATTAGAGTTAGTATATACTACAAATAAACATAGTAAGATTCAAACATCACCTAACTACTATAGAGCTAAAATAGACGAAGAAGCAAAAGAAAAAAGTAGAGCTTATCTTATCTCAAAACTTGAGTTTAAAGATGATAGTATCGCTTTTTCAAAGCCTTATATCAGTAGTGCAACAAGAAGCAACTGTGTAACAGTAACACTAAAAGAAGGTGATGAGATAATATTCTTGGATTTTAGAATAGATATTTTACTTGAGAAGTTAAACCTACTTGAATTACACAAACCTTTTCACTCATTAACAAAAGGTTTTTATGTATTTGCTGGTTTTTCTATGATGATTTTATCTATTATAACTATTGCATTTTCACTGTATGATTTTGTTTATTATGTGTTTGCAAAAAGTTCAATATCTTTAGAAATGATATTTAAACCAATCATTGCATTAACTCTTAGTATTGCCATATTTGACTTGGCAAAAACTATCCTTGAACAAGAGGTATTTTTCAAATCCTACTCTAAAAACTCAAGGGTTGAGACCAAAATACTTACTAAGTTTTTAAGTACGATTATTATTGCTTTATCTATTGAAGCCTTGATTGTAGTATTTAAGATTGCACTTAACAACTATGAACAAATGATAAATGCCTTCTATTTAATAGCAGGTATTTCACTTATTCTTATTTCACTTACAGTGTTTATTCACTACTCAAACAAAAAGCCTAAGTAATTCCTATTTTATAGGAATTCTTAGTTCAAACTGTGCACCATTATACTCTTTATCCTGATATCTATAAGAAACATTTGAAACATTTATTTTACCTTTCATATGTTTTGAGATAATCTCTTCTGACATAAACAGTCCTATTCCAGTTCCTTGAGATTGATGTTTTGTAGTAAAGTATGGTTCAAAAATTCTATCTAGAATCTCTTCAGGTATTCCTCCTGCACTATCTTTGATTTTAATTATTGCTTGATCTTGTTCTTCAAAGAAATCTATGAAAATATATCTTGCATCAAAATCTTGTATTTTTATTAACTCATCCCTTGCATTATTTAGAATATTTATCATTACTTGAAGAAGTTCATTTTCATATGATTGAATTTTAAAATCTTTTATATCTGTAACAACTTGAATATCTTTACTTTTATAATCACTACTTACAAGATTAAATACCTTTTGAATAAACTCATTTGATTTGAATATATTTTTATCTTTGTTTGGGGAGAAGAAGTTTCTAAAATCATCAATAGTACTAGATAAATAGTTTGCAGAGTTTACTATCATATCAAGTGATTCATCATGTTCTACATCACTTAACATATTTAGCTCTCTTTTTAGCTTCATACCACTTGCTGCTGTTGTTATAACTGATAGAGGTTGTCTCCACTGGTGGGCAATATTTCCTATCATTTCACCCATTGCAGCCATTTTGCTTTGTTGGAACATGATTTTATTTTTCTCATAGTTTTTATTTACTTCATCATTTACAGTTTTCTTCAAAGATTGGTTTAACTCTTTTAGTTTCTGCTGGTTTTTATTTAATTCGTTGTATAGTTTTTTTATCTCATTTGAGTATAAATAATAACTAATAATATATAGAACCAATGCTAATAAAACAACAAACAGTCCTAAATAAAGGAAAGTATTTTGTTTATACTCTTCAATATATGTAGTGTCTATTTCAATCAAGTCTTTAAAAACTATGAAGCTAGCTAGTTTTTTACCATCGAAGATTATAGGAGCATTTAGTACTAGTTTATCCTCATCAATTTTATAGTTAGTGATATTCAAGTACTCATTTATATCTCTGTTTTGAAGATAGTTTAATATATCTTTATCAACAGATAAATTAGCTATATAGTGGTCATGTAAAAATATTTTTGTAAAAGCATTTTTTCTAAGTTGTTTAGTAAAATTCTTTTCAACAATTATGATTGGTTCGATATTATCAGAGTCTCTAAGGCCTCTTGATATAGAGTTAAAGTGAGTGATTGACTCAATTACACCATAGAATTGATCGTTTTTATAAATAGGTACCATAGCTTTAAATGTAATATCGTATTTTCCAACACTAATAGTGCTTTTAATCTGAGGGGATCTTAGCATATGTTTTAAATCATTTCTTACATCAGCTATTCTGTCATCTCTTTTTGAAGACCAAGAACGATACTTTGAATAACCATTTTTATCTATAACTTGAAACCAAACATTTTTGAAATCAGTTTCTTTTCTAAGAAGTAGTGAAAGCTTATGAAGTTTTTTATCATCTTGTGCTTTATTATCTAAAATATTTAATACATCTGTATTATTTGCTAAGGTAATTGTCAAAGCCAATGTAGCATTTTTCTTTTTTGCAATCAATGAGTTTATTTTATCTGTTATATTTTCTGAAAAAGTTGAATACTTTTTATCTAAAAGTTCTTTCTCTTTTTTTATAAGATAATTTGTTGTCATTGAAAAAGCAAGGGTTGATATTATCGTAAATGTGATAATTGTTGTGATTCTATAAAAATTCTTTTTCATTAAATAACTCTTTATAACTATTATTATAATTTCATTATTTTACAAGCAAAACCATTATAAGTCAATCAGATTATTATTTTTTATTTAAATATTATTATTTTGGATACTTTTTATACAATCAGAAAAAACTATTCTAATTTTATACAGTATAATATAAACATAGTCAATTTTTTGTATAATATATCATTATTATTTAAGGTTAAAAAATATGCAAGAGTATATCGCACAAGACGAGATTTCAAGAGAAATATTAAATTCAGCAAAGCTTTTACAAGCAGTAAATGTAAATGCACTTATTATTGGTTCAGATGGAGTAGGTAAAAAATCATTAGCTAGATACATCTTACCAAGTTCTAAAATATATGAAGCAAAAAATTTACAGCAAGATATTATAGATGAAGCTATTATCATACAAAATGATGCAATTATTGTAGATAAAGTACATGAGATTACAAATATAAACCTATTTTTGAATTGGATTGAAGAGAATAGTATAAGAATTATTGCCATTTCAAATAGTGATGTATTAAATCAAAAGCTAAAAGATATATTCTCAATCAACTTAGAAATTCCAGATTTATTTAAAAGAGAAAACGATACAAAACACTTAATTCAAAAGTTCTCAAAAGAGGCAAGTCAAACTTTAGATATGAGTACAATACCAAACTCAAAACTAATCACTAACCTTACAAACAATGCCCATAGTTTAAGAAAATCAATCTATTTTTCATACCTATTTGAAACTATTGGGGAAGAAGAGATTTTGATGTTTTTAGAGAGATACTTAAGTGAACACTTAGAGGGTGAAAACTCTTATAAAGATTTAATATATCTTTTTGAAGTTCCGCTTATAAAAGCCTCAACAAAAAAATATAAATCTCAAGTACAAGTTGCCAAACATCTTGGATTAAATAGAATTACATTAAGAAAGAAATTAGATATTCATAAAGAGTTATTATGAGTGAATTAAATATACAAATAGAAGAGCTTATTTCAAATAATGCTAGTGATTTTGAGATTTCAAAGGTTTTTAAAACATATTTTAAAACCTATGTAAACTCAATTGATACTACATTAGAGAGTACTGGTGGTAAAGATTTCTTTATCAAACACACAAAACATACTGACAAATTCCTAATCCAACTTTACAAATATATTCTTAGAAAGAATTTTGGTTCTTATCAACCAATGAGTACATCTATTCCTATTTCTCTTGTTGCCCTTGGTTCTTATGGTAGAGAACAGTTATGTATCTATTCTGATATTGATATTATGATTTTATATGAAGATATCAAAGGATATAACCTAAAAGAGATTATGGAAGAGTTTATTACTCTTGCATGGGATTGTGGCTTAAAACTAGGTTCAAGGGTTCATGAACTAAGAGATATTGAAGATGGAGTAAAAGAAGATATTACAATCAAATCTTCTATTTTAGAATCAAGACTTATTTTTGGTTCTAAATATCTTTGGTTTGGATATGAAAACATACTAAATAAAATTAGAAAAACAGAACAAAAAGAGTTTGTTTTAGAAAAACTTGAAGAGCATAAACAAAGACTTCTAAAATATCCACTAAAAATGGAACCTAATATCAAAGATGGTTTTGGTGGAATTAGAGAATCAAATATGATGTATTGGATGGCAAATGTTTTATATGGTATTACAAATACAAAACATTTAATCGGCAAAGAGTTTACAGAAGAAGAGTTTAGAACATATAGACAATCTTTAGAGTTTATTTTCCAAGTAAGAAATGCTTTACATAATATTGCAAGAAAAAAACAAGATCAAGTTACTTTTGATATTTTGCCTGATTTAAGTACAAAACTTGGTTTTGAAAATACAGCAAGATATACAAAAGAGCGTCAATGTATGGCAAGACTTTTATCATGTTTACATAGGATTCATACCTTTACATCAACAATGATAAAAAAATTTACTAGACATGTGTTATTTGAAAAAGAAAATATTCCTACATTAAAAACAAAAAGATTTCAAAAAAATCTGTTTATTATAGGAAATACTTTATACACATCATATAGTGCAAAACCAAAATCACTAAATGCACTTATAAAAGAGCTTATTTCACTACCAGAAGAAGTAACTAGATTTGATAGATCATACATCTATTATGCAAGTAGAGCTAAATTACCAAAAACTCAATCAAAAGAGTTAACAAAAAATATAAAAACTTTACTTTTTAAACCAAATCTATATCCCGTAATAAAACTGATTTTTAATGCATATTTATTGCCAGAAGTAATTCCAAGTACTAAAATGATTATGAATCAACCTCAGTTTGATGGTTACCATCAACACCCAACTGATGTTCATTCATTAAAAACATTGAAGTTTGCTCAATATATTGAAGATGATTATATTAAATCTATTAATGACTCATTAAGCACAAACCAACAAGCAATAGTAAGATTGGTTGCCCTTTTTCACGATATTGGAAAAGGTAGAACAGAAGATCATCATATTATAGGTGAAAAACTATTTAAAACTATTGCAACTACTCTAGGGTTTGATGAAAAGCATACAAGAGTTGGAGCAAGATTAGTTAGATACCATAATATGATGTCATACGTGGCTACCCATGAAGATATTTATTCTGAAAAAACTATTCTAAATTTCACAGGGCTTATTAAATCAGAAATAGCAATGAAGATGTTATATGTAGTTACTTACTGTGATATTTCAGCAGTAAGTAAAACTGCCTTTAATAACTCGATTTCATCTTTATTAAAACAGCTTTACTTAAATAGTTTACCAGCCTTTGAAGATGAAAATCTACTAAGTGAAAGTACTAGAAGAGCTGCAAAATTAAATACTATTAAAAAGCTTGATAGATATAAAGCTTTACCAAATAGTAAAAAGAAAAAAATCAATTATATTTCATCAAATCAAATGTTCCTAAGATTAAAAGCTGATGATATTTTAGATATTGCAATTCACGCAACAAACGTAGAAGACTTTACATATAAAATCGTAAACTACCCTACTCACTTAACTATTAGAATTATTAGAAAAGTACCTTTAAATCTTGGTTTCTTACTTGGGAAACTAGAGTTTTTAAATATTAATTCTATGAATATTTTCAAACTATTTGATGATAAAAAAGCCTTCTATATTTCATTTTCTGAAAGAGTTGATGATGAGGATATTCCTTATATTGAAGAGATTGTAAAAAGTTCATTTGATATGAGTAAAACTACAAAATTACTCACTCCAGAAATCAAAAAAGAGGATATTAACATTGACTGTAATCACACTGCTTATTTAGCATCTATGCAATTAAAAGCAAAAGATCAAAAAGGTCTATTTGCCTATATAGCTAAGATTTTTGATGATTATGGGATTGAAGTTGATAGTGCAAAACTTCATACACTAAAAGGTTATGCTAGAGATTTAATCTTGATTGAAAAGAATGGAAATTTCTGCTCGAACCAAGACGAGATTGTAGGAAAAATTTGTAATAAAGAAGAAGCAGAATAACTCTGCTTTTCTTTAAACTAAAGATTTAGCTAAAGCCTTAGCTGTTTTAAAATCCTTTTTACCTGTTCCAAGCTTTGGAATATCATCCACTATTTTAATCATACTTGGAATCATGAGTTTATTATCAAATGTTTTAATCATATTCTCTTTAAGTTCATTTATAAACTCTTCATCTACCCCTGAGATTAAAAGAATTACTTTTTCACCTTTCTTTTCATCTTCTAAAGTAGTAGTAATATAATCAACACTTGATTCTTCATCTAATTCAATAATCTTTGCAATTTTTTCTTCAATGGCACCTAAACTTACCATTTCACCACCAAGTTTTGCAAATCTTGAATATCTATCAACAATAGTTAAGAATCCATGCTCATCAAGTTTACCCTTATCACCAGTAACATAATAAGTTCTATTTCCGATTTTTACTAATACTTGTGAAGTTTTTTCTTCATCTTTTAAGTAACCTTTCATTACTTGAATACCTGAGATTACAATCATTCCTTCTTCACCAGTTTTTAACTCTTTAAAACTATCTGGATCTACAATTTTTATACTTGTTCCTGGAATTGCCATACCAACACTTCCAACTTTTGTACCAACTTGTACAGTATAATCAGGAGCTAAAACATTTGGTAAATTACAAGAAGCAACAGGAGTTGTTTCTGTTACTCCATAGCCTTCTAAAATATCTTTTCCAAACTTCTTTTTGAAATCTTCTCTAACATCTGCTCTTAACTTTTCAGCTCCAGCAACAATATATCTAAGAGATTCAAACATAAGTGGATGAACCTTTGGATTTTTTGTATAAAGCCTATAGAATGTCGAAGTACCACACATAATTGTTGCTTTGTATTTTGAAACTAACTGTCCTAAGCCTAATCCATCTGTTGGGTCTGGGTGAGCCACACACTTAATACCTTCAATTAATGGTAAGAATGTAGTAACAGTAATACCAAATGCATGGAAAATAGGAAGTGACCCAACAATAATATCGTTGTCATTTACATTTAAAATCCCTGCGATTTGTTGAGAGTTTCCTAAGATATTATCACTCGTAAGTTCAACACCTTTTGGCGTTCCTTCACTTCCTGAAGAGAATAAGATCACTACAGTATCATCTTTTTTTGTTTTCTCTAAATGAATAGCTTTTAATACAAAACTTGGTAAAAATTTTACTGATAATAGTGTCATTAAACCTTTTGCTTTAGAAATAAGTGGTTTTAAATCCTCTAGGAAAATCACATCAACAATATCAAATAACTCTTTTACATCAATACCTTTCCCTTCAAGTTTTTCTACAAACTTTTTTGAGGCAACAATTGTTTGCACTTCTGCCTTTTCAATAGCAGCTTTTAATGAGTTTATTTCTGCTGTGTAGTTTAAATTAACAGCAGTTTTACCTAGCATTAAAATAGAATTATTTATAAAAGCTCCTGCAGCAGTTGAAGGAAGTAATAGTCCAATATTCTGACCTTTGATTCTAGGTTTTAATAAATCTTTGAACAAAATAGAAACTGTTAAAAACTTATTTCCACTTAATTCTAATCCTGTAGAATCAGCAAATATCATATCCCCAGAAACCTCTTTTAATCTATCAAAAATTGTTTCACTTAATGTTCCCATATTTGAAACGTGTTCTTCCCATGATTTAGTTGATAGTTTTATAACCTCATCTCTAACAGAGATAATGTTTGCTTCTTCTTTTGACATTGGCTTTGAGAAAGATACTGTAACACTATTTGATCTATATGATTTTTTAAACTTCTTGCTAGCTCTTGAGAACATTGATTCCCATAAACCTCTAATATAAAAAGATACAACTTTTACATCATTTTGCGTTAAGTCTAAAATCTTTTCAAAGCCTTTTTTAAATTCACCTAAGTGACCATTTCTTGTAATTCCACCTTCAGGGAATAACACAACCATATTTCCTTCATCTAACTCTTTTGCAATTGTTCTCATAGTAGATTTACTAGAAGCACTAGCAATAGGGATTGCATTAAACATTTTTAATAACCAGTTCAAGTACCACTTATCATAAATTGGCTTATGCATTACAAACTTTACTTCCCTTGGTGAACTCATTAGAATTACTGCCCAATCTATCCATGAAACATGGTTTCCAAGTAGTAATACACCGCCATTTGATGGGATATTTTTAACTCCATTTACTTCAAGATTATATTTAATACCTACAACTGATTTTAAAAATAGTAAAAGCATTGATTGTGGTAACTTATAAATAGTATAAATTGAACCAACTAAAGTAATAAATAAAATTAAATAAATAGTATTTAATGGATCTAAATCATATAAAGATACTGTTGTTGTAATAGAAAGCATTGCAAACATAGCAACAGAGTGGAACCAGTTGTTTCCAGCTAATACTGTACCTAATATTTTTTTCTTAGCATTAAACTGAATAAGTGAGTTTAATGGCACTACAAATAAACCACCAAAGGCACCAAAAGCTAAAAATGTTAAAGCTAAAAGTGAAGCTGATTCAACAATAGTTGAAATATAAATCATAACAGCCATACCAGCTGCAGCAATTGGAATAGTTCCTACTTCAATATAGTGTTTTGAAATCTTTGAATAAATCACAGAACCAAGAGCAATACCAACACCTGAAGCAGCTATTACTCCATTGATTACAAATACATCAGTAATATGTAAATACTGCTTTGCAAAAGATGGGAATACAGCCATTAAACCTTGAGAAATACCCCAGAATACTGAAAGACCAATAACTGATAAATATATTGTATTATTTGAGAAGATTGTATTGATATTTTTCTTTAATAGTTGACCTTTTAATAAAGCACTTCTATCTAACTCTAGTTTTTCATTTCTTTTATATGAAGTATTTAACTTTCTTAGTACTAATAGTGAAACTAACATCTCTAATAGTGCAACAGGCGCAATATAATAAGTTAAAGGTAAAATTGCATCAAGTAATGCTTCTTTTGTTGTTAAAACCTCTAAACCATTTGATACATAATATGACTCAAATACAAAAGAGCCACTTCCTATACCAAATAAAATGGCTATGATTGAAACAGCTTGTAATCCTGAATTACCTTTGGCTAAATTCTTTTTACCCCAAATATCTAAAATAATACCAAACTTAGCAGGTGAATAAATAGCACTTTGAACAGCAAGTAATACAAGATTGAACATAGCTAAATAGAAGTTACCAGTCATATATGAAAATATCATCAACACAGATAAAACAAATGATGAAACAGCACCATAAACTAATATATCTTTCTTATTATACTTATCAGATAGATAACCACTTACTGTAAATAAAAGTAAAAAAGGGATAATAATCATTGCATTAATAATAGATATCCAAACTACTTGTTCACTTCCATCAAAAATCTTAAATGCAATGTTTTGTAAAAGAACCTTATGGGATACATCTACTACAGCATTACAAAAAACAACAAATAAAAAAGCTAGTTTGATTAAAACTATATTGCTTAAATTATCTTTTAAATTACCCATTATATGTCCTTTTTGAACTCTTCAATCGTGTGTCTATTAAAGATATATGGTTTAAATGAATTTAAAATATCTAAAACTAATATCTCTGGTAAAAACCCAGTTTTTTCTAAAACTTTTGAACTTAACTCTCTTTCAAGTTCTGCTAATTTTTTACTAGTACTTACATATTCACCTATTAATTCAGATGCAATATCATATTTTCTAAGTTGTGAGAATGTTTTTAAAACTTCTACTTCTGTTTTAAAATAGATCTCTTTATCATCAACTAAATCAAGTTTAATTGCTTCTTCTAAATGTAAGTCTAATAAGTCAGTTTTTGAAATTGGATTTTTGATTTCACTTGAAATCATTTGAATAGATTGAAGTATTAAATCAGCTCTATCATCAAAGTTAATACTATAGTAGTCAAATAACTCTTTTATATAATCAATAGAAAAACTAAGATTATCTTTGAAATACTTAATTAGATTTAATACTGTGATTGTAATTTCTGGATAATACTTCATATTTTTTGAAGTACTTAAACTATTAGGTAATAATCCCTTTTTATGATAAAAAGAGATTGTGTGATTACTCAAAGCAGTTTGCTCTACAAGTTCACTCATTTTATAATAGTTTTTATCATCAATAATTTTCATCTTAATTCCTTAAAGTTAAGAGTTGAACTCTTTACTTTTAAAAGTATAGATAAAAAAAATTGAAAAGTCAAGAGTTAAACTCTTTACTTTTCAAGAATTTACAATATTTTAATAGTTTATTTTGATTTTTTTCTTATTGCTTTGATTGAATCAAGTGAAAATACTGCTAATGCCACCCAGATTAATGAAAAGGTAATTAGTTTATCCATATTAAACTCTTCATTATAAACAAAAATAGCAATCAATAATGCAACTGTAGGACCAATATATTGAAAGAATCCTAATGTTGCTAATTTCATTCTAGTTGCTGCTCCATTAAATAGTAAAAGAGGAATTACTGTAATTAATCCACTAAGAGTCAACATAAATGATACGTAAGTTCCACTATTTTGTATAAATGCAATGCCACCATTATTTAATAAATAAACTAAATATGCTAAAGCAAAAGGAAGAACTATAATCACTTCAATTAGTAAACCAACAATTGAACCTAAATTTACTTTCTTTCTAACAAAGCCATATAAGCCAAATGTTATAGCTAAAGCAAGGGAAATTATAGGGATATAGCCAAGAGCTATAAACTGATATAAAACTGCAAGTAGTGCTATACCTATAGCTATATTTTGATTTCTTGTCATTCTTTCATTTAAAAATAAAAAACCTAAAAGTACATTTACTAAAGGATTTATATAATAACCCAATGAGGCTTCTAATATTTGATTATTTGAAATTGCCCAAATAAAAATAAGCCAGTTTACAGAAGCAAACATTGTAGAGAAAAACAGATACTTTAGTTTTGTTATATCTTTAATTGTCACTAAAAATGACTGTAACTCTTTTTTGAAAAACAAAAAAGGAAGAAGTGTTAAAACTGAAAATAAAACTCTATATATAAGTACTTCCAAAGGCTCTACAGAAGAGACTTCTTTAAAATAAATAGGAGAGATTCCTCCCCAAAATAAAAATGCAAATATTGCATATATTTGCCCTAGTCTGCTATCACTCAAATTTTACTCTTTAAAATTATTTTAGTGAAACTATATCACAATTAATAACTAACTTTTCTAATACAGATGATAGTTTTATCTAATATGCTATAATTACTGTTAATACAAAGGTTGTTTTATGAAAAAAATCTTTTATGTTATAGCTATATTTTTATTTTTTAATTCCTCTGTTTTTTCAAAAGACATTATAGTGTGGAACTACTATAACAGCATACCTTTTGTTACTTCTAAGAAAACAGGTTTAGCTCAAGACTTTGTTAACTTACTAAATAAGTATTCAAATAATCAATATAATTTTAAACTACATACCATTCCAAGAAAAAGATTAAATATATATCTTCAAAATAATTATCAAGGTATAGTATTATTTGTAAATCCAGTGTGGATGGGAAAAAATGCTAGTACAAAATATCTTTGGACTCAATCTTTTTTAGAAGATCAAAATGAGATTATATCTTCTACTAAAAAGAAAATATATTTTAAAGAGCCTTTCTTATTGAGAAATAAAACTATTGCAACAATTAGAGGAAGAAAATATAAAGATTTTTCAGAGATGTTACAAAAAAAACAGTTAGAAAATATAATTGTAGAAAAGGAAGAACAATCTCTTTTACTTGTTAGTTTAAATAGAGCAGATTTCACAACACAACCAAGAACAATAGTTATGCCTTTAATAAAAAAACTACACATAGAAGATAAAATTTTTATTTCACCTGAACCACTTTTCTCTTTTTCAAGACATATTATGATTACAAGACCTCAGTATAAACTACATGAATTTCTTTCAAACTTTACTAAGGATTTAAAAAATAAACAAGAGTGGAAAGAGATACTAAAAAAATATAATCTAAATTAAATTCTATCTTTTAACTCTTCTCTTACTTTTAAAAACTCATCTAAATGCTCAAAGAAAATATCTACAAGCTTAGGATCAAAATGTTTTCCACTTTGTTCTTTAAAAAACTCATAAATTCTATCATCATCCCAAGATTTTTTATAACACCTATCACTTCCTAAGGCGTCAAAAACATCTGCAATTGCCGTAATTCTTCCATAAATATGAATCTCTTCACCTTTTAAACCCAAAGGATATCCAGAACCATCAAATTTCTCTTGATGTTCATGGGCAACAATAGATGCAGCTTTTAATACAGATTTTGTAGAACCTTCAAGCATCTCATATCCAAGTTGAGCATGGGTTTTCATAATCTCAAACTCTTCATGGGTTAATTTTCCAGGTTTATTCAAAATAGAATCAGGTATAGCAATCTTCCCAATATCATGCATAGGACTGGCTTGCTTTAAAAGCTCAGCCTCTTTTTCATTTAAACCATAATATAAAGCAAAAAGTTTTGAATACTGAGCAACTCTTTTTACGTGCATTCCAGTCTCTTTACTTCTTGTTTCCGCAATTGCACCAACTTTATATACAACTTCTTTTTGTGTATCTTCGATCTCTTTATTTAAAATCTCAATTTTTCTATTTGCATTTTCTATATGTTTTTGAGAAGTAATATTTTGAGAAATAGCTGTATAGTTTAAAAAGTTTCCTTTACTATCAAACTTCGGAGTGATTATTGAGTACAACCAATAAGAGTTTCCATTTTTGTCTTTATCTTCAATTTCACCTCTCCAAGTCTTACCGCTCGTAATTGTTTCCCATAAATCTTCATATAGTTCATTTGAAGTATTTCCTGATTTAACTATATTTTGGTTTCTATTTAAAAGTTCATCTTTTGAATAAGCAGATATTTCACAAAAAGCTTTACTTACATAAATTAATCTTCCATAAATATCTGTTTTTGAAGCAATTACATTTTCATCAAAAGACTCTAATAAATCTTTTAATTCATAATTTAACTCATCTATTTCATTTTTTGATTTTTCTAACTCTTTTATATTTTCATATGATCTAATCGCAGTTACCAATGTGGTCATTAGTTTATTTGAAGTAAGTTCAGTTTTTTCTTTGTAGTCATTTATTTCATAGTTTTTTACAACTTCTGCTTCAGGAATATCGGCAGGTTGTCCTGTTCTTAGAACAATTTGAATATAGTTATTATTTAGTTCATCTCTGATCTTTTTAGTTACTTGAAGTCCTGCATCATTTGTCTCCATAATAACATCAAGCAATACTAGAACAACATCTTCATTCTCTTCTAATATTCTAATAGTCTCTTTACCACTATAAGCACTTAAAAACTCTAGTTTTTTATTTTTGTAAGTAAAATTATTTAAAACAGTTTTTGTAAGAGAGTGAACATCAGATTCATCATCTGCAATTAAAATCTTCCAACTATCTAATTGTTCTTCATTCTGTTTATCGTCAGTAGATTTGTAAAAACTCATATTAGCCATAAATATATTCACCTATTAGAATGTTAAATTAATTTTTACATTCAGTTATTATTTATTATAGTATGTTTTTTTATTATATCTCTTAATTAATTTATTAATTTTCACTTTTAAATTCAATGATAAACCTAGTGTATTCATCAACAGCACTTTCACATATTATAGTTCCATGAAGTTTTGATCTTACAAGATTATAAACAATATGTAAACCTAATCCAGTACCACCTTTTTGCCTATTTGTTGTATAAAAAGGATCAAATATTTTTCTTAAAGATTGAGTCTCAATACCTTTTCCATCATCTTCATAAACTAGTCTTATTTTCTTATCAACTTTTTCACATACTATTCTTATATTTCCAGAATCACCCTCATTGAAGCCATGAATTTTTGTATTAATTATGAAGTTTGTAATTATTTGAGATAAAACACCTGGATATGAAGTTACATTTATATTTGCATCTATATCTACATCAATTTTTAGATTTGTTTTTTTAGTAATACTACTAAGACTTAGTAAAATACCATTCATATATTTTTTTAGATTAAACTCTCTTTTTTCTTCACTTACTTGATCAACTGATACTTGTTTAAAACTTTTTACTAAATCAGCAGTTCTTTGAAGGTTACTATAAATTAGATTTCCTAACTCAATTGATTCTTTCATATAATCTTCAAAATCTTCTTGAGCCATAAGCTCCTCATCATATTTTATTCTAAGATCATTTGATTGTTTTAGTAAGTGGCTCATTCCTGTAAGCCCTATTCCAATAGGAGTATTTATCTCATGGGCAACACCTGCAACAAGTGTTCCTAATGAAGCCATTTTTTCTGCTTCGATTAACTTTTCTTGTGTTTTTTGAAGATTATCCAAAGACACTTCTAGTTCATCATTTGAATCTTCTAACTCTTTTTTTGTTTGCTCTAAACTTAAAATTGTCTCTTTTAAACTTCTTCTCATACTATCAATATTCAAACATAAGACATCTAGCTCGTTATCTTTTTTTAGATTTAGTTGATGGTCTAAATCTCCTTTTTCTAAAAGTAAAATATGTTGAATTATTTTATACAGAGGTTTTAAAATATTACTATTAATTAAAAGATAAATTAAAAATACTAAGACTACTAAAAACATAAATATTATAAGTGTTGAATGAAAAGTATTCTCTTTATTTTTCTCAACCATATCCTCAATAGATACAATCATTTCCAATACCCCACCCACATCATTTAACTGCCAATCCCTTTTGGGTGAACTATCCATTGCATTATGACAATTTACACAAGATGGATTTGAAAAAATATCAGCTATAGCTACACGTACACTATCTTCACCGTTGTAAATACTTCTTTGTGAATATACATCATTTTTATTTTTTTCTAAAAAGTCTATTGATTTTTTTTCAAACTCATCTAAAACTCTTCCTTGTCTTATAGGAAAGGGATAATTACTATAAAACTTTACTTTTATTCCAGAGTCTTGTTTATTTATATAAGAACTTAACTCTTGCATCATTGTTGCTGGAAGGGGAATTGTACCTTCTTCTTTTTGGGCTAATACATCAATTTGTGCATTTGTGTGTTTATGGAGAACTGTGATTATTTCATGGTTATAGTATTGTCTTAAATATTTATATTGATCTAAAGAATTCTTTGAGAAGTTTATAGTTGAAGAGACAATATTCTCTTCATTTTTTAAAATTAAAAAATTGTAGATTACAATTGAAAGTAAAAAAGTGATTATAATAATAGGGAAAAGGAGTTGCTTTTTAATACTTTTTGATTTATTCAAAAACATATTGCAACCTCCTTGGCTTAGTGTGTATTCCCTATTTTAACTAAATTAGCTCTTCTAAAGTTTGACTATTATCAATTTCTTTTGCTATCCATGGTGAAATAACAAGTTTATTTGATAAGTCATTTTTTATTTCATTTATATATTTTAGCTCATTTAAACCTTTTTGGCAAAGTAGATTATTGGAAGTATTTGTTTTTGCAAAACTTCTATTTACTACCCATGAAAATGGTTTAATCCCAGCTCTTTGTAAATCTTCTGACAAGTCTTTTGCTTCGTGAGTTGGTGTAGCTTCAGCAAGGGCAACAAGTAAAATCTTTGTGAATTTTTCATCTTTGATTCTTGGAAGAAGTGCTGTTAACTCTTCATCTTCAGAACTTGAGTTTTTAAGTACCTCTTTATGATAAGCATTTGATGCATCAAGTAAAAGTAAAGTATGCCCAGTTGGTGCAGTATCTAAAACTACAAAGGCATCTTTTGCTTTATTTACAGTTTTTGCAAAGGCTTCAAATATAGCAATCTCTTCAATACATGGACTACTTAATTCCTCTTTTAATAAAGCCATATCTTCAGGGGATAATTTACCTTCATTTTTAGCAATTACATGATCAACATGTCTTTTCGTTTCTACTTTTGGATCAATCTTTTCAATAATTAAATCAGTACTACTTGAAGCAATATACTCCAAGTGAGCGGCAGGATCCGTTGTAGATAAAATTACTTTATGCCCTTTTGAAGATAATTTACTAGCTATCATAGATGCAATTGTAGTTTTTCCAACTCCACCTTTTCCCATTGTCATAATCAAACCATTTCCATCTTTTTCAAAAGATGAAATTAATTCATCCCAAGAGTTTACACCATCTAAAGTAGCTTCAAGTGAACTTTCAAGTTCATCTTTTGCTCCTTCAAACTCTTTTGCAATCTCTTCATTTGCAATAGCTTTTAAACTATCTATTCCTACTACACCCTTTGGATAAAATCCAACTGTTGTATTTTCTAATAAAGCTAAATGTTCTGGAATTGAATCTAATGCAAGTTGAGATTTTGAAGAAAATGCTTTTGCTATTTCATCTTCATCATCACTTGTAAACACTCCATTTATAACTAAATGTTGATTTTTCATTCCTTGAGCTTGAAGCTCTAAACTAGCTTTATTAGCTTCAATTAGTGATAGCTTTTCAGCTCTTGAAACTAAAATTAGAAGAGTTTTATCTTCATTTTTTAGATTTTCAACAACATTATCATAAAGCTTTTTATACTCAGCAAGTCCAGAAACTGGCCCTAAACATGAACTTCCTGTTTGATTATCTGCAATAAAATCATTCCATGCCGCAGGTAAAGATAAAAGTCTTAAAGTATGTCCAGTTGGAGCCGTATCTAAAATAATATGGTCATATTTTGAGATAATATCCTCATCTCCAACATATTTTGAAAACTCATTAAAACCAGCAATCTCAACAGTACAAGCACCACTTAACTGCTCTTCCATTTGTTCAATTGCCTCTTTTGGTAAAATTCCTCTATATGGTCCTACCATTTTTTCTTTATACTCATGAGCTGCTACAACAGGATTAATATTCATCGCCCATAGATTTTCAACCCCATTAACTACTGTTGGAGTTGAGTTTAGTTTTGTATCTAATACCTCATCAAGATTTGATGCAGGGTCTGTTGAAATTAATAAAACTTTTTTATTCTCTAAAGCTAAGGCTAATGAGATTGTACATGACATAGAAGTTTTACCAACCCCACCTTTTCCCGTAAAAAATAGGAATTGAGGAATTTTTTTAAGTAGATTTTTCATACTAAAACTTTGCTACAAAAGATGCAAGTCCAAGTTTTGAAGAAAGTGCAGGTACTTCTGGATAATCACCTTTAAATACTAATTCATCATCAATAAAAAATAAAGGAAGTGAATCAACACCCTCTTCATTTAAAATTCTAGATACCTCTTTATTTTCAACATAAGCTTGAGGTTCTGTCGTAAGACCATATCTATTCACATCAATTTTAGAGTTATCTAATGTCGTCAAAAAATTTGCTAATTGTACTAATCTTGTATCAACATCTGTTCCACAAACACCAGTAGGACAACACATAGCTGGGTCATAAATTTTTAAAGTTTTCATTTAATTCCTTTTTCATTTTATCATTAATATATCAATAAGTTTTATTGATATATTAATAACAAATAAGAGGTTTCCCTCTTATTATATTAGTTTAAAGCTTCAACTACTTTTGGTAATAATACTTCTTCAATCTCAGCATAAGTTGCTTCAAATGCATCAAAACCTTTTCCATCTGGATCTTCAAACCCAACGTGAATAACTTTTGTAGCTTTTGGGAACATTGGACAAGTTTCATTTGCATGGTCACATACAGTTACAACTAAATCATACTCATTGTCAATTACTTTATCAATTGTTTTTGAGTGGTATTCATCTTTCCAGATTCCCTTTTGTGTTAATAACTCTTGAGCATTTGGATTTACTCTTCCACTTGCCTTTACACCACTTGAATCTGAAGAAATACCATCTAATTTAGCATTGATTAATGCCTCAGCAATAATACTTCTACACGAGTTTCCTGTACATAAAATTAAAACTTTTTTATCCATCTTTTTTCCTTTTTTTGATTTATGATATTTTTTATACAATAAATTATAAATTTACTTTTCATTACTTGTTACAATATAACTTCTTCTTAAAAGAATATATGACAACCTACTTTTTACTTGCTTCTACTTTTTTAAGTAGAAGCACTTTTCTATAATGCTAATAATACTATTAACAATACTGGTGGCGTAATAATCAATCCAAACTTACTATATTGAGCAAATGAGATATTTACACCTTTTTTAGCTAAAACATGAAGCCATAAAAGAGTTGCTAAAGAACCAAATGGTGTCATCTTAGGCCCTAAATTACATCCAATAATATTTGCATATGCTAAAGCTTGATTTACATTTTCACCCATATTATCTAAGGCAATATCCATAATCATAATTGTTGGCATGTTATTCATAATAGCTGATAAGAATGCAGATAAGAAACCAGTTCCTATAATGGCAATCGTATCACCTCTTGTTGCTAAATCTTGTAAGATTAAAGTTAAATAGTCTGTAAGACCTTCATTTTTAAGTCCATACACAACAATATATAAACCAATACTAAACCATACAACTTGCCATGGAGCTTCTTTGATAATATGTGTTGGTTCAACTGATTTAAATGCTGTTGCAATAATTAAGAAGATAATACCCCCACCTAAAGCAAATACAGCAACTGGTAAATCATAAGCATCTCCAATAAAGTAACCTACTAATAAAACAGCTAAAAACACCCAAGAAAGTTTAAACATTCTCATATCTTTAATAGCAGTTTCTGGCTCTTTTAAAAGTGAAATATCTACTTGTTTTGGAATATCTTTTCTCAAAATTAACCATAAGAAGAAAATAGAAGCAATAACACTTACAATATAAGGAATAATCATATTTGCAATATACTCACCAAATCCAATATCAAAGTAGTTTGCCGTTACAATATTTGTAAGGTTTGAGAATACAAGAGGTAATGAAGCACTATCTGAGATAAACCCACCTGCAAGTAAAAATGCAACAATTGATTTCATATTTAACTGTAAGATTCTCATCTTAGCAAGTAAAATAGGCGTTAAAATAAGTGCTGCTCCATCATTTGCAAATAGCGCAGATACAAAAGCTCCTAATAAAATAGAATAAACAAACATCTTCATTCCATTTCCATTTGAGAACTTAGCCATTTTAAGGGCACACCACTCAAAGAATCCAATTTCATCTAAAACCATAGATAAAATGATAATTCCAATAAATGATAAAGTTGCATCCCATACAATATCAGTAACTATAAGTACATCTGAAAATGAAACAACCCCTAAAATCAAAGCAACAATTGCTCCAACTACTGCTGTAGTTCCTATTTGCAAACCACGTGGTTGCCAAATAACAAAAATAAGTGTAACAATAAAAATTGCACTTGCTAATACCATAAATTTTCCTAAATTTTATTTCTATACATCAAGATATATTGATGTATAATTTTATAAAAAAGAAGTAACCATTTGATTACTCCTCTTCCATCTTTACAATTGCTGGTTTAAGTGTATAAATATACGTATCCACTTCTAGTTCATCATATCTTTCAACAGTTACAGGAGTTCTTTCAAACTCTGCACCTTCAAACTCATCTAAATAATCCCAGTGATTAATTAAATTTGATGAATAAAATAAATATCCATGAATCGTATCATTTCCTCTATCTAGTCTAATCCCAGGATATCCCATACCAGCTGACCAACCTGCATCTACTAGTTTTCCTTTTACTGTTGCTGGTACAAACTTACCAACAATTTCCTCCAACACATGCCCATTTGGACAGTTTGGCATTAAAGTTCCATAAACAAAAAGTGTTTCAGTCATTAATTACAACACGCCTTTACTAAATTTGGTAATTCTATGTCCAAAGTCATTATCTCTTTTACAGCAGATCGTCTAAATTCATCAAGTGGTGACCTTACACTATAATGTGCCCAACGACCATCTCTTTCAACTTTTAGAAAACCAGCTTCTTTTAAAATTTTTAAATGTCTTGATAATCTTGATTGAATCATATCAAAAGAGTTTTCTAAGTCACCTACGCAACATGCACCATGAATATTTATAAATTTTAGTATTTTTACTCTAGTTTCATCATTTAGTGCTGAAACAGATTTTAGAAAAATATCCATCTTTTCTCCTTTGATTTTTGAAAGTATATCAGAAAAAAATTAATACATCAAGATATCTTGATATATTGTTATAAAATTCTATTCTTTATCATTTTGATAAGACTCTAAACCAAACTCTTTGTTTTTATATCTTTTTTGTAAGTCTACTCTATAAGAAGTAGATAATTCAGAACACTGTAAAATCTCTTTAATTTGTTCTTGATTATCTTTAGCATTGTAGTAACACTTATTTATATATTCAATATTTAGTTTTTCATTTTTTCTTTCAAGAAGTTTGAATTCATCATCTTTTGAGATTTTACCCTCTTTTATAATTCGTAGATAAAAACCACTTCTTCCTTCTTTTACAATTAAAGCTGTTAATTTTTTAATACCCAAAATTGATGAAATAATCCAACAAGGCTGTCTTGGTTGTGAAACTTCTACAATAACTTCACCTATAGAAAATCTATCCCCTAAACAAATATCTTTATCATCACAATCTAAAAGAGTGATATTTTCACCTAAAGCACAAGTAGGAAGTTCAATGTTATGTTTTTCTTTGAAAAAGTCATATGAACCTTGTGTAAAAACACAAAGAGCTTTATCTACTCCTCCATGAACTTCTTTATCACTTTGATTATCTTCTTCTAACCCTAAACTATTCACATATTGTGAATCTTTAATAGCTTGTTTTTTATATGAAGTTTTATAGGTTTTATTTTTCTTTTGTAATTCTTGCTCAGTTCCAGCATAAATCTCTTTGATTTTATATATCATTCTTAACCTTTTAAAAACTGAATAATTAGTGGTAAAAACACTGCTGTAAATATACCACTTAATCCCATGGCTAAGGCTGAAAATGCTGCTGCTTTTTCACTAATCTCAATTGCCCTTGCTGTTCCAATTCCATGAGATACTACACCTAAAGCAAAACCTTTTGAAGTATCATGTTTTATATTTATAAGTCTAAAAATTGTTGTTCCTAGTAGTGCTCCAATAATTCCCGTAATAATCACAAATCCAACAGCAAGTGAAGGAATAGCTCCAATTTGCTCAGATGTAATAATCGCAATAGGTGCTGTAATAGACTTAGTAGTCATAGATAAAATAGTAGGAAGCTTTGCATCTAAAGCCCACAATAATCCAACTGCAATTAAAATAGAAAATATCCCTGCAACTACTAAAGTAATCATTATAGGTAAAAACAAAGACTTAATATGTTTTAGATTATTATACAAAGGAAGTGCAAGTGCAACTGTAGCAGGTCCTAAGAAAAAGTGGATAATCTCTACGCCTTTAAAATACTCTTCATATGAAACACCCGTTATAAACAAAGTACTCATAATAATCGCGTAAGCTATAATAATTGGTTGTAAAAGTGTGTGTTTATCAAACTTCTCATAAATAATAATTCCTAATTTAAATGATCCTAAAGTCAAAATCAACCATACAAGAGGAGTACTTGTAATATACTCTATTAATGCATCAAAATTCATTTTTTATTCTCCTGTCTAATTGTTAAATAATCCATAAGTTTTGCACAAAAAGCAAGGGCTACAATAGTTCCAAGTACTAATGAAATACAAATTGCCCAAAACTCTTTTGAGATAATATCTATTTGCGTGATTATTCCCATTGCAGCAGGAATAAATAGCATTGGTAAATATCTTAAGTGTATAAATACAGCCGTATCAAGACTTGCAAAACTACTTTTTCTAATAATCAAAAATATAAGTAATAAAACCATTCCAATTACGGGACCTGGTACTAGTATGTCAAATAACTTAGCTATACATTCCCCTAAGAATTGAAAAACTAAAAGTGTAATAATTCCTTTTAACATATAAAAATCCTTCTTTAAAAAATGAATTATATTTATTTATAGACAAAATGTCAATAATTTATTAAATATAGACTTTTTGTATTTTAAACATCTTTATTGTATGATTTTTTTATGAATAAACAATTAGAAACTTTTATGCCCCTTTGTGACTCAATTGGGAAGCTTTTTTATCCAAATGTTGAAGTAGTGCTTCATGACCTATCAACACAAAAACTAGTTCATATAGTAAATGCTTTTTCAAAAAGAGAAATTGGTGATAAGATGATAAATGATGTTAAGGATTTTGACTCTTTAACACAAGATATAGTAGGACCATACAATAAAACAAATATTGATGGAGCTAAACTAAAAACAGTATCTACAATCATTAGAGATACCAACAAAAATCCTATTGGCATTATTTGTATTAACTTTAAAATTGAAGTTTTTGAAAAGATGTATGATTCACTAAAAATGCTTTTAAATATAGAAGAAGAATCATCACAACCCCAAGCTCTATTCTCTCAAGATTGGAAAGAACATACTTTAAGTACAATCAATAAATATCTAAATAAAAACTCTTTAGTTTTAAAAGATTTAAAAATAAAAGAGAAAAAAGAGTTGATTATTTATTTAAATAATGAAGGAATTTTTTCTATTAGAAATGTAGTTTCATATCTATGTGAGGTTTTAGATATTTCAAGGGCTACTATTTATAAATGGTTAAAAGAGATTAAATAAATTTAATCTCTTATACACCTAATTGACATACCATAACTTCTTGGTAAAGTTCCCATTGAAGCTGTTCCACTTCTAAAGTCTAAATATTTTACTTCTCCTGGAAGTGTGGGAGAATTAGTAGTAGTCCATATAAATCCTGCTGATCCATCATTTTGTAAACTTGCATTTGTACCTTGTCTATAACCAGCAACTCCTAGTTTTAAGAAGTTTGTAAATGCTGTAGCAGCATCCGTTACTTGTGTATCTTTTCCTACAACTCCCGGATCTATTGTTTCTAAAGCTAGCTCAGTTTCTGTTGGAACTCTAAATCTAATAGGACATAAAACAGAAGCATCTACTTTATTCCATTCTGCTCTTCTTAAATTACCATTATCATCAACTCCACCATTTACCCAATCTGAAGCTGATAAAATATAAGTTCCATTTCCAGGAGTTATTGTTGCAGAAGTAGTTCCTGTTGTACCTCCACTAAAATCCTCATGTCCATCTGTAGGCCTACCCCATTGGTATCTATCTCCATAACAAGCTGAATCTGTAGAAGAAATACAAGCTCTTGATGCACCAAGATTTCTATCAAGCCAAATTTTACCAGTAACAGGAGATAAAATTAGATTATATGTTTGACCACCATGACTTGTAGTATTATTAATAATTTCAACACTTACTGTATCTACAGATTTTAAACCATCATTATCAGTAATAATTAGTGTAATAATATGTGTTCCTACTGAAAAGTCACTTTTAGAAAAAGATACAGACGTAGATAGGGTTGTACTTCCTTCTTTCCAAGTATATGAAGTAATTGAACCATCATCACTCGATGATGAAGCATCTAAAGTTACATTTGTTCCTGTAAGAACTGAAGTTTGGTCACTACCTGCATTTGCAGTTGGGTAATTTCCTGTAAATGTTGATTTAACACATCTAATTGGATATGCATTTACAAAGTTTTCACTTGAAGTATCTGCTGTACCTGAGTTATAGTATAAGTTACTTGAAGTTCCTCCTGATGTAGTTGTAGACCATAAGAACCCTTGTGTTCCTACTAAATCCATTGCCGCATCACTACCTTTTCTATATCCTGAAACTGGAAGTTTTAAGAAGTTTTGAAATGCTGTAGTTGCATTTGTAACTTCAATATTACCGTTTAAGCTAGTATCAGTATCTTGAATAGAATCAGCAGTTGTTTCAGCTTGTAATTGAGCTAAAGTTGGAACATGATATCCGCTTGGACAAACAGAAGTTCCATCTGCTTTTTGCCATTGAATTTGTCTAATTGTTCCATCATCATCAATATTATTTGAATCTTGAGTAGCATTTTGAAGCCAATCATTTGGAGTAGTTCCATTTGTAATAAAATTAGACCCTGCACTTAAAATATCACTAGCTCTTGTTGAACTTGTTGAACTTGCAGTTTTTTCATGGGCATCAGTTAATCTACCCCATTGGTAATAATCCCCATAACAAGAACTATTACTTGAAGAAGTACAAACTTGATCTGCACCTAAATTTCTATCTAACCACTCTATTCCAGTTATTGGAGATGTAATTGGGTGATATGTTTTTCCACCAAAAGAAATTGATTCATCAATATCATTAATTGAAATAGTGACTACTAATGGAGTAGGTGTTATATTTCCCACATTATCTGTTGCAGTGATTGAAATTGTATACGATGTTCTCATTTCATAATCCGGTGCTGTCTTAAACGTAATATCGGCAGTTAAAGCATTTCCATTACTATTATTTATATTAAATAAGTCATTATCATTTATTCCACTTGATAAAGAGTAAGTGATTGGACTACTTACATCTGCACCTGTTACAGTATATGCAGCTGTTTGATTTTCATTTACACTAGTACTTGTTCCGCTTGTAAAAGATGGAGGATTTTCTTCCACATCAAGTATAGTAATATCAATTACTTGAATCGCAGAATTTGATGCATTGTCTGTTGCAGTTACTGATATTTTATATAAAGCTTTTGTTTCAAAATCAGGTGCGGTCTTAAAAGTAACAAGCCCTGATGAAGAGTTAATATTAAAATCATCATTATCATTTACTCCACTAGCTAGAGAGTATACAATAGGTGCACTTGTATCATTTGCATCTACATCAATAGCAGAAGTTTGATTTTCATTTACACTTGGTGTTGAAGAACTTGTAAAAGTAGGTGCATCAAGATCTATTATTGTCAAAGATACAACTTGTGTTGAACTATTTGCTACACTATCTGTAGCTGTTACTGTTAATGTATATGAATTTTTAGTTTCAAAATCTGGTGCAGATTTAAATGTAATAACTCCACTTGAGGAGTTGATATTAAAATCATTATTATCATTTACTCCACTTGCTAATGAAAAACTAATAGGTGAATGAGAATCATTAGCAGTTACTGTAAAAGCACTTGTTTGATTTTCATTTGCACTTTGATTTGCCAAACTTGTAAATATTGGGCCATCAATATCATTAATATTAATTGTAATTGACTGAGTTGCCTTATTATTAAAATTATCTGTAGCCTCTGCTGTGAAAGTATACGATGTTTTACTTTCATAATCAGGTGCACTATTAAATATTACAACACCTGTTGAAGAGTTTATACTAAAAGACGCTGAATCACCTCCTCTTATAGAATAAACTATTGATGGAGTAGGATTATTAATGAGATCCACTGGATCATTTGCAATAATGGTAATTGCACTTGTTTGGTTTTCATTTACAGAAACACTATCTGTACTTGTTATAATAGGTGGAGTTTCATCTCCAACATCTAAAATTGTAATTGTAACTAACTGAGGTATAGATTCATTATTAAAATTATCTGTTGCAACAGCTGTAAAAGTATATGATGCTTTAGTTTCATAGTCTGGAGCTGTATTAAATGTTACTTCACCTGATGAAGAGTTAATACTAAAAGATGCTGAATCACCTCCTCTTATAGAATAAACTATTGATGGAGTAGGATTATTAATGAGATCCACTGGATCATTTGCAATAATGGTAATTGCACTTGTTTGGTTTTCATTTACAGAAACACTATCTGTACTTGTTATAATAGGTGGAGTTTCATCTCCAACATCTAAAATTGTAATTGTTACAACTTGGTTTGAACTATTTCCAACCTTATCAGTAGCTGTTACTGTAACAGTATAAGTAGTTCTTCCTGACTCAAAATCAGGATTTGTTTTAAATGTAATCGCACCACTTGAAGAATCAATATTAAAATCGTCATTATCATTCAGTGCTGATGTTAAAGAATAAGTTAAAGGAAGACTTACATCTGCTGCAGAAGCAGTAAATGCTACTGATTGATTTTCATTTACATCATACCTTGTGGCACCAGAGAATGTTGGAGGATTTGTTTCATTGGCACTTCCACCTGAAACACCACCTCCACCTCCTCCACAACCAGAAAGAGTTAAAATTGCAAGTATTGCAAAACTATATATTCTACTTTTAAACATCGTTATCATCGCCTATAATCTATAAATTGTTAGATTATACAATTATGATACTTTAATGTAATTTATCGGAATTTATAGTAAAAAATAAAAATAATTTTATTTTCATCAAATATTATTTTTTTGATTTATTACCTAGAAAATAATAGTAAAGCCTAAACTTTACTATTAAGATTTGAATAATTGATAAATTGAAGAGAAGTCTTCTTCACCTTTACCCATCATTTTCATTTTAGAAAATAATTCTTTTGGAACAGAAGCTGTATAAAGTGGTTTTTGCATTGAGTAAGCTAAATCTTGTAAACAATGTAAATCTTTGTTAATTGCATCATTTGAGAAGTGTGGTGAGAAATCCTCTTCAATTAACTTTTGAGTTTTTGCTTTTAATACAAGTGATTGACCACCACCAACTCCTAAAATCTCTAAAGCTTTAGACTTATCAATTTCACAATCTTCTGCAAGAGAAGTACACTCTGCAAGTGTAGCCATAAATGAACCTAGACATAAGTTATTGATCAACTTCATTTTAGATGCAGCACTTGGTTTATCTAAGAAGAAAATCTCTTTTCCAAACTTTTCTAATAAAGGTTTAACTTCAGTGAATACCTCTTCTTTTCCAGAAGCAACTAATGTTAAAGCCCCTTGTAAAGCAGGTGCAACACTTCCAAATACAGGATTTTCTAAATACTTTCCACCAATATTCTCAACATCCTCATGGAATTTTAATACATCTTCATAATGATTTGTAGATAAATCTATAATAGTTTTACCTTTTAATTCATCACATAAAAGTCCATTTTCACCATTTAAAATATTATCAACAGCAGGAGAATCAAAAAGACATAAAAATACTACATCACATTTTTTTAATAAATCTTTTGGAGTTTCTACTACTTCATATCCTAAGTTTTCAACTTTAGATTTTGTTCTATTATAAACTACAAGTTCTTCACCCATTTCAGTCAGTCTTGTAGCAATTGCCTTACCTAAATTACCTAATCCAATAAATCCAATTGGCATATTAATTCCTTAGTAAATTTTTTGTTGATTATATAAGTTTATAGACAATTTGTCAACATATAGACTTTTTGTATTTCCCACTATTTTATGATATATTATTTTTTATTATCTAAAAAGGAAGCAAATGGCAAATATTACAGATAAATTAACTCAATATGATATAGATTTTATAAATGAACAAAAAATGTTTTTTGTTTCAACAGCTCCAAAAAATGGAAAAATTAACTTATCACCAAAAGGTTTAGATGAAACTTTTAAAATTATAGATGAAAATAAAATCCTTTGGTTAAACTATTTTGGTAGTGGAAATGAAACAGCAGCACACTTACTTGAAGATGATAGAATGACTATTATGTTTTGTGCATATGAAGGAGATGCTAATATTTTAAGACTTTATTGTAAAGCAAGAGCAATCCAAGAAAAAGATGAAGAATGGAGTGAATATATTAAACACTTTCCTATTCAAAGAGCAGCAAGACAAGTATTTGAAGTAACTATTGAAAATATTAATAACTCTTGTGGAATGGGTGTTCCTTTATATGACTTTAAAGGTCAAAGAACAGAACTTACAAACTATTATGAGAACTCTTCAAAAGAAGATCATATAGCTTATATGAAAAAACACAATCTAAAAAGTTTTGATGGAAAAGATACAAAACTTTTTGAAGACTAATTCGTTAATCTAGCGTTAAACTAAAATTTAAATACCATTAAAAAAGCTTCTTTATAATCACAAATTATAAAGGAGCATAAATGAAAACCCACAAAAAAAGAGAACTAGCAACATCATTTACAACATTTTTATTTTTAGTTATTGCAATAACTGGTGTAATGATGTTTTTTCACATCTTTGATAAATATACAAAAAGTATGCATGAAATATTAGGACTTGCTTTTGTAGCTATTGTATTTTTTCACGTACTATTTAACTGGAAATCAATGAAAAACTATTTTTCAAATAAAATGTTTTTCTTCTCAGGATTAGTAGTGTCAATTGTAGCTTTAGGATTTATATTATCAACATCAGATGAGCCTAATCCAAAAAGAGTAGTTTTTAATTCAGTATTTAATAAACCAATTGAAAAGACTTCTATCTTATTTAGTGATAATTATCAGTTAGCAAAAGATAAATTACAAAAAGCAGGTATAAAAGTAGAAGAAGGTAAATCTATAAAAGAGTTAGCAAAAGCAAATAAAACTTCACCCTTTAGAATAATCTCTATTCTTTCAAAAGAGCAGTAATGCTCTTTTAGCTTTTAGGCTAAATATAAACCCTCTTCTTTATGTAGAGTAAAAGTTATATATTGATTTATTTCACTAACTTGAAAATTCACTTTTACAATTTCTCTAAATTTTACAGCTAATTCTCTTCTTTTTTCAATAGCATTAACATCTGCAATATCCAAATTCATAAAACAGATATCATCTTTTGGATCTGATCTTCCAATTGTAAGATTATATTTTTCAGTTTCTCTAAGAGAGATAGCAATATTGTCAGTTTCAATATTCATTACTTCACTATAAGCTTCTCTAATTTGTTTTACAAACTCTTCTTTCATTTCTATACATACATTTTTGTTAATTTCAAATTGTAAATATGCCATAAGTTATCCTTTAAATTACAACTAAAAAATATAATAACAACGCTATTATTTTATAGCTATTCTATATTCTAATTATAAAAAAAAGATGTAATAAAGAGATGATATAAAGGGGTTTGAAGAAAAAAATAGATGAGATTTAATCTCATCTATTTTAATAATTAGTTTTTAAAGTCAGCTACGATGTTAGCTTTTAATTTGTCAATAGTAAATCCGAACTCGTCAAATAAATCATTTGCAGGTCCAGAAGCACCAAATGTATCCATACCAAATACAACGTCAGCAAATCTGTAGTACTCTAATCCTCTAGCAGCTTCAACAGCATAAACTTTAGTGTTTTTATCAACTACTTGATCAATATACTCTTTATCTTGCTCAACAAATAAATCATAACAAGGAACAGAAACGATGTTTGCATAAATTCCTTCTGCTTCTAATTGACAAGCAGTTTGTAATGCTAACATTACTTCAGAACCTGAAGCCATGATAGTGATATTTGCATTTTCTCTCTTAGTTAAAAGATATCCACCATTTGCAACTTCACCAAATGCTTTCTCATCTTTTAATACTCTTAATTTTTGTCTAGAACAAACAAATGCAGTAGGAGCAGATAATTTTAATGCAGCTTTCCAAGACTCAACATTTTCAGTTGCATCAGCAGGTCTGAATGTATAGAAGTTTGGTAATGCTCTAAATTGAGATAAATGCTCAATTGGTTGGTGAGTTGGTCCATCTTCACCTACACCAATAGAATCGTGAGTCCAGATAAAGTGTTGAGGAATTCCAGCTAATGCAGCAATTCTTGCAGATGGCTTTAAGTAATCTGAGAATACAAAGAATGTTGCAGAGTAAACTCTGAATAATCCGTATAAGTTCATTGCATTAGAAATAGCTGCCATTGCGTGCTCTCTAATACCAAAGTGGATGTTTCTACCCATTGGGAAATCACCAGCATCTTTTAACTCAGTTTTATTTGATGGTCCTAAGTCAGCAGATCCACCTAAGAATCCAGGAATAGTTGCAGCGATTGCATTTAAGATTTTACCATTTGAATCTCTTGTAGCTACATCTGAATCAGCTTCAAAAGTTGGGTACTCAATTGCATCGTAGTTAGGGTTTTGTAACTCTTCAATTTTAGCTTTTGTTTCAGCAGATAATGAATCATTCCACTCATTCTCAGCAACAGAACCTTTGATTAATTTATCAAATGCACCTTTTACTTCTGCTGGTACAAAGAATGTTTCTTCTGGATCAAATCCAGCTTTTTGCTTAGAAGCAGCAATATCATCGTGACCTAATGGAGCACCGTGAGAGTGGTGTGAACCTTCCATAGTTGCAGATCCCTTAGCAATTGCAGTTTTTGCAATAATTAATACAGGCTTGTTTGCACCTTTTGCAGTAACTAAAGCTTTATCAATTTGATCAAAGTTATGACCATCAATCTCTAATACTTCAAAATCAATTGCTTGGAATCTTTTCTTAACATTTTCAGACCATGCAATAGAAGTATCACCTTCAATTGTAATTGAGTTTGAATCATAAATAACAACTAAGTTATCTAAGTTTAAGTGACCTGCAGTTGAACATGCTTCATAAGAGATACCTTCTTGTAAATCTCCATCACCACATAAACAGTAAACTTTGTGATCAATTACATCTTTTCCTAAAGTATTTTGAGCATATTTAGAAGCCATTGCAAAACCAACAGCATTAGCAATACCTTGACCTAAAGGACCAGTTGTAATTTCAATACCATGAGTGTGACCATACTCTGGGTGACCAGGTGTTTTAGAGTGAGTTTGTCTGAAGTTTTTCATATCATTTACTGATACGTCAAATCCCCATAAGTGTAATAAAGAGTATACTAATCCAGTTGCGTGACCACCAGAGAATACTAATCTATCTCTGTTTAACCATTTTTCGTTTGCTGGATTAAGGTTTAAGTGATTACTTAAAACTGTAGCAATATCAGCTAGACCCATTGGTGCACCTGGGTGTCCTGAGTTTGCTTTTTGAACCATATCAGCAGCTAAGAATCTAATCGTATCTGCTTGTTTTTGCATTAGTTGTTTTGACATAATAATCCTAATTGTTAATGAAGTTTTTCTAATAATTCGTGATTATATCTAAAATTGATTAAATACAATTTGAAGTAAGTTTTTTTCTAGATTTTTGGAATAATAATTGTAAATAATGCCCCATCGTTTTTATTTTCAACTTTTAGGTTTCCATCCATATTGTTCTCAATAATAAGTTTAGACATAAAAAGCCCTATTCCTGAGCCATTTGTCTTTTCATTTGTAAAAAATGGATCAAAGATTTTCTCTATAGGTTTTACACTTACGCCACCTGCATTATCATGAATTGAAGTTACAATATTTCCATTAATTTCAGAAATAATAATTTTAATTTGAGGATTTTTTATTTTTCTTTGTACAAGCACATCTCTTGCATTATTAATAATATTTATTAATACTTGAGAATACTCATTTTTATAACCAAGCATTGTTGGATTCTTTTGAATTATAATATCTAATTTTATATCATAGGCTTTTAATGAACCACTTATAATATTTACTGTTGAGTTAATCTGTTCAAGTAATTCAAAGTGAATTTTCTCTTTATCTTTTGCAAAAAAGTTTCTAAAGTCATCAATAGTTGTAGACATATATTTAGTGATTTCATTTAGTTTAGAAATAGTCTCTTGTAACTCATTATTATCTAAAGGCATATTCATTTGAAGTTTTGCTTCAATAGGTAAAAAAAGTGAAGATATTTCCATAAGTGGTTGTCTCCATTGGTGGGAAATATTGCCTAACATCTCTCCCATTGAAGCCATTTTTGATTGCTGAAACATAAGCTTATCTTTTGCTCTGTTTTTAGCAACCTCTTCTTCTACTTTTTTTTCAAGTTCTTTATTATGTTCTTCTAATTCTAAAAAATCATCAAGTTTTGTTTGTCTCATATTGTAGTTTACCAAATAAAATAAAAGCTTAGGATAAATAGGTTCTTCCCTATTTATCCTATAGTCAGAAGTATTTGTAATATTAGATGTCTGGATTTACATCAATATCATCTTCAATTAATAACTTCACAGTTGAGTTAGCACCAGTACCTTTGTATACATTGTAGTTTATACCATCAATTTGCTCTTTATTCGCCTCTTTAGCCCATTCATTAGCATTATCTAATGTAACTTTATCTTCTAAATCTCCATTGATTACTAACTCATTGTCAGAGTCTGTTAAATCAATTACATCATCTAAATCTAATGTTAATGTTTGTTTGATGTTGTTTTCTAAATCTAATTTATCAATATTATGACTTGCTTTAGCAATATTTTCTAAATCAATAGTATCTTCGTTAAATGTCATAATTTCAACTTCATCAGAGTTTGCCTCTTTTGCTTTTGCTACCGCAACTAAATTAAAGTCTTTTTGACTTTCAGGTACACTCATAGTGATATCAGCATCGATACTTGATGTTCCATTTGGTACTTCAATTTCCCAAACACCATTTCCTTTGTCAGTCATTGTAACATTTGAAGTAAATGTTGCACCACTTGGAACACCTTCTAATCTAACACTTAATGTTTCAGTTCCATTATCACTGTTTGTTAATGCAGCTGTAATATCAACTGGATATTCATATGTATCTGGTAAATCTTCTACTCCACCATCAATTATAGTTTTAACTGAATTGATTGTTACTGTTTCAGCTTTTTCTGTTGTAGCTGCTGCAAATACTAATTTTGCTTTTCCTTTTGAATCAAGAGTAACTTGAAGAGGTACTGTTGTATGGTTTTTATTAGAGATATTTCCATTCTCACCTGAATTACCATATTTATACTCTACAACACCATTACTATTTGTAGTTTGGTAGTTATTATCTGGATTACCTCCTGATTGAGATGAATATTTGTAAACTGCTAATTGTTGGTTATTTGCAAATACTGTCCAATTATCATCATGGTAAGATGAACCATAGTTCCAAGAACCATTAATAGTAACATCTATCTCTATTGTTATTGTTTGATTCGCATATGAAGAACCTAAATTAATTGTTTTATTATATGTTTCATCATATTTTACACCATTAGTTCCATAGATATTGTTATCACCTTTTTTATCACCTAAAGTAACTCCAACATTATGTGTTTCTTCAACATCTGGTAAATCTCTTGTTCCACCATCAATAACTATAGCTTGTCCTAAAGTTAACGAAATATCAGGATCTTGAGCTTTTTTAACATCACAACTGTTTGTTTCTAAATCAAATGTAACTTTTGCTGGCTCAGACTCTGCATTATTTGAATCAATTGAAACATAAGTAAATGAATCATCAACTTTATAATCAACTTCCATATATTGAATTGAGAAGTTAGAGTTAATATCAGCTTGTGTTGTAAACTCAATTTTGTCAAACTCTGTATCTACTTTAAATGAGTTAGTTGTAGGATTATCATCATCTGTACTTTGTTTTACATCACCTGAAGCTACAACAACACCATTTTTATATGCAACCCAATGAGCTTTTGCATTTGCAGAGTGACCTTCTTTGAAATGATCACCTAAAGATGCTAACCCAAACTCTGCACTTGATACAACTTTATCAAATTCCATTACAATTTTTTCATTATCATCTAATTCAATTTGATCATCATCACTTGAACCAACAACACCTAAACCTAATCCATCATGGTGGTTGTTATTATTTTGGCTTGCAAATCCAACACTTCCCTGAACATTGTTTGAGTATGCTTTAACTGTTACAGAACCATCATCAGTTGTTAATACACCATTTGTAATAGTTCCCCATTGAGCTAAAGTTCCACTGTTAGCTGTTGTTCCATATAAAGTGTCATCAATATCTGCATTTGGAGTATATTTGATTACTGCCGTTTCATCATAAGTATCACCAATTTGTACTGCTATTCCATTTACTGTTAACACGCCATCTTCTGGTAAAGAAGTTATTTTAATTTTAACTACTGTAGAACTTGCATCATCTTCTACATCAGATACATAATCTTCTAATTTAAACTCAATTGCATTAGAATCATTTTTAGAAGTCTCTTGAGTAAATAACATTGTAGAATCAAGTACTTTATAAGTAGCTCCACCATCAGATGAAATTTCTGGTTTAAATACATATGCTCCACCTTGATCCCACCAGAACATTTCAATATCATGATAGCCATCTTCACTAATAGTAAATGAGCTATATACTTCTGTTTGTGGAGGGTGATTAGTATTAGATAATGCAACACTTTGACCATTAACTAAAATTTCATATCCATCATCACCATAAACTTTAAAGTTATAAGTTCCAGCCGTTAAATATACTTTTCCATACATGTGAACTCCACCATCAGATGTATCTGCAGGATCTGTACTTAGCGAAGCGGCATCACCTTTTAAGAACTCTTGTAAACTGTTTCCAGTACTCACACCATTATTATTCCCATATCCATAATCAATATTTGTAGCTATAAACGTTGCATCTGGAGTATTTCCAGAAACATGTGTTTTAAACTGGTTTAAATTATGAATTTGAGAATCAACACCATAGTACTCTGATTTTAATCCTGTACTATATGTATCTTTTGCACAATCTATATCAAAGTGTCTATCATCTGCTTCTGGTGGAGTATTTGTATTATTATCAACAATTACACCGTATCCTTCTGCTACTTCTTCATTTTTATGATCTTTTAATTTAGCTTCTAGTATTAAATTTTCAAAGTTTTCATCCAAGTTATCTGTTAAAGTAGATACCTTAACAAGAATCTCATTCTCACCTTTTTGAATATTAATACCATTATTATAAGATGACCAAGTTTGACCATTATCAAGTGAATATTTTAATGAGTTAACATCATAATCTGCTACAGTTGCTGTACCCTCTTTTAATTCTAATAATACTTTACTTCCAGCTTTTGCATCTTCAACTGAAACTTCAAATACTAAATCCTGTCCTTCTGTAGCTTTTGCTTCATCTACAGTTATATTTACATGTTTACCAGGTAAACAATCTGGACAATTTTTAAGTTGTGCTTTCCCATGAACTACCGCATTTCCATTATACGTATTTAAAGAATCAACTGTTGACATTACGTGTGCCATTGCTTCTTCTTCAGAAACTGTTGTATTGTTTGTAAGTTCAACTAATCTTTTTACTTCATCTAAAGTCACACTAGAATCAGATAAATCAACATTTTCATTCTCTAATGCTTTATGTGCAGAAGTTGGGATTCTAATTCCATCATAAGGGTTAGAATTTGTATCTAAAGACTGTAAGAATACTGCCATTTTTACAACTTCTGGATTAGTTGCATTATTTAAATCTACATTTGCAATATCTTGAAGGAAAATAAATCCATTCTGTGCAATAACTTCAGTATCAAATGTACCAATAGTTACTCCACCAACTTTAAATGTAATAGTATCTCCTTGAACATAATCAAATGAACCATCTTTATTTGTAATTCCTGCAACACCCGATGAAGTTTCATAAACTACACCTGCAACAAAACTATCTACTAATGTTCCTGTTACTAAATCCGTTGTTGTTTGAGTATTATCACTTCCATTTAAAATGATATTGATATTTCCATTTGCAGTATCTTTATCTGCATCTGCTAATGTGTATGGGAAATCAATTTCAACATCATTTCCATAGTCAATAGAAGAGATCCCTTCAAATCCTAATCTAAATTCATCTCCTGCATCAGCTGTAAATGTTAAACTTTTTATTGTTCCATTTAATGGTGGCTTAATTTCGAAATAAACATCATTCGATGATGATCCACCATTACCAGTTCCTTGAACCGTTCCACTAATTTGAATTATGTTTCCATTTTGATCAATTGCTTCACCTGTCCAAATTAATGTTTCTCCACTATTTAAACCATTTGCAGAGAAGTTCATTGCTTTTACATCTTGTGTTGTTCCAAAATCAAAACTTAATGTTTCAGTTGAATCAATCCAATTATTATTTGAACCAATATATTTATCTCTTGTATTAACTGTAGCCGCACCATCTGTATCAGTTGCTGTAACTGTTGCATTAGCTACAATTTCTCCTGATGCACTTGTAAAGTCATAATTTCTAACTAAAGTATTTCCACCAGAAATATCACTAAAGCTTAATCCTTCATCTATTGTTCCATAAGCTCCTAATACATTATTGATTTCAATAGAATAAGAAGGTACACCTAATAATGTAACATCTACAACAAGTACTGGTTCTGAAATACCTACAATATGTCCAAATATTGTTTCTGTCGATTCATCATAAGTTAATGAAATCTCTTTTCCATCAATATATAATGTTTTTCCATTTACATCTTTTAATGTTGTACCTATCGTACTATCATCCCATTGGAAAGTAGTTGCATCAGATGGTAAAGAAACAGAAAGTGCTTCATCATCTAATTTATATGAACCATCATTAGCTGTTAAAATACAATTTTTACCTGCTTGTGGTACATCATCAATAATAGTAATATCTAAATTATTTGTAACTTCAGTATTTGTTTTATCAACAAGTTTAACTTCAATTAGATCATTAACTGTATTATCTGCATCTGCATCTGCGTGTGTTTGTGTTGTCGTTAATTCATATTTATATTCAATAACCCCTGTTTGTTTATTATAAGAAGTGATTGAAATATCACCCTTTCCAGTTTGAATAGGAGATAGATTTGCTACTAATTCTCCATTAGAAACAATTAAAGTTCCTCCAACAAATACACTTTGAATACCAGCATTTGAAGCTACTGTAAATGAACCTGTTGTTGTTTCAGAAGTATCATTAGTATCGCCAGTCAATCCTTCTTCATCAACTGATTGAACATCACCTGTAATTGAATAAGTATGTACTTCGTCATCAACAATTACTGTTGAAACTGGTGTTGTATCAATATCAAACTGCTCAAACTTCGAAGTATTAGAAACAGAAGCTATTTTGATTTTAAATGTTTCATTTCCTTCAAATATAGAATCTGAAATAGTTGAAATATCAAATTCAACTTTACTTGAATTTGCAGGAATTACAACTGTTGCTTTCTCAGTAATATCTTGGTTAGTAGCAGTATCTACATATGTATACTCTAAAGTTACAACCATATTTTCTTTTACAACTACTGCTTGATTATTTGAATCTAATAACTCTACTTTATATGAAGCAGCATTTCCTTCATTTACTGATGTATCACCAGAAATTACTGCTGTTACAATATCAGTATCATCAAGTATTGCTGTTGAAACATTTGTATCTATTGCTGCTTGTAACTTCTCAAAACTTGCCCCACCTATTACAGTTACAATTGAGTTTGTAATTAAGTCTGTCTCTTTATATACATCATCTCTATTTACTGGAATTGTTACACTTCCATTTAATCCATCTGATAAGCTTCCATCTACTAATACTGTACCTTTTGGTTCGATTGTAACTGTCTCGCCATTTGTAAGTGTTACTGTTACTGTCTCTTTTGTTTCATTTGTTAATGTTGCTGTATATGTAATTGATCCACCATCTTCACTTGTTGATGCTGTTGCACTTAAATCTACTGTTGTTACGTCACTATCATCATTGATTGTTGTTGAAACATTCGTATTTGTTGCTACAGATAGTTTTTCAAAGCTTGCTCCACCAGTTACTGCAGAAATTGAATTTGTAATTAAATCTGCCTCTTTATATACATCATCTCTATTTACTGGAATTGTTACACTTCCATTTAATCCATCTGATAAGCTTCCATCTGGTAATACTGTACCTTTTGGTTCGATTGTAATTGTCTCGCCATTTGTAAGTGTTACTGTTACTGTCTCTTTTGCTTCATTTGTTAATGTTGCAGTATATGTAATTGATCCACTATCTTCACTTGTTGATGTAGTTGCACTTAAATCTACTGTTGCAACATCAAAGTTAAATGTCTCTTCTACTACATTTACCTTTTCATACTTTCCTCCGATAACCTCTTTAACTTTAATATTAATATCTGATAAATCACTTATTATATTTGCATCAACTGTTAGAGTTCCTCTTCCTGTTGCATTTATAACAACCTCATATTCTATACCTTCTAATTCAACAATTGCTTTAGCTTCACCTTTAGGAGGATTATCAATTTGAATATTAAATGTAATTTGTCCATTAGATATATCAATATCTGGAGTACCTAAATCAACTACTTCAGTAAATGAAACTTTATTAATTAAATAATCATCTCCTGACCCTACAGCAGTAAATTCAACTTTATCAAATGCCTTTGGTTTTCCTTTTGAATCTGGGAATTCAAATGTATAAGATAAATCAACTCTATCTGATCCACCTTGAGCTTGAACTGATTTTAATAAATTCCCATTAGTATCAAAATACTCTACTATAGCATCAGTTGACGAACCATTACCACCTCTAATAATTGCATATCCTAATTCTTGCCCATCTTCAAAGAATGTTACTTTAGCTTTTTCACCATTATGTCTCCATGCAAATGCAACATCTAAAGAATTTACATCTTTGTCAAAATCAAATACTATTTTTTCACTCGCATTATTTTGATTACTAAATCCTAATTCTGTGCTAGCTCCAGATGTAGCTTCTGTTACTCCAAATCCATCATGATTTGTACCTTTAACAACAGATAAATTTCCTTCAGTACCATCAGAATTATACGCAGTAATTGTAACTCCTGAGGCATCATCAAAATCAGTATCTACATCAATTACTTTAGGTGCAGTTGCAGTTGCAGTGATCGTAATATTTGAAGCATCTTGATCATCTACAATATTAGTTACTTGTGCTGTTTTATCAAAAGTTAGCTTTTCAAAACTTCCAGCTGAACCAGCATTAGCTTCACTTACTTGTGCTATTGAAGCAGATAAAGAGTCTACATCTATATATTTATCTTCACCACTACCATCATCATCATCTCTATTTACTGTTGCCGTATTAATCCCCGAATTTTGCCCTGCAATAATTGTAATAGTTAATGCTGGATTTGAAGCACTTACAGATTCTCCATTTGCTCCAACATTTAATGTTACTGTAATATTGTTATTAGCTACTATTCCATTAGGTAATTTAGCAGTGTAAGTAATAGTTCCCCCATCTTCATTAGCTTCGGTACTTGCTTGAAGAATTACTTTTACTTCATCAGTTGTATCTGTGATTTTGATTTGGGCTTGTGTTGTATCTACATTTAAGTTCTCAAATTCTGGAGCACTTGCTTCACCTGCATTTGCAACTACCTCTACTGAACTTGCTCC